>JAEEGH010001339.1_pt1 | contig 71779 bp, 58 predicted proteins | sample 9134181 | NCBI WGS metagenome assembly JAEEGH01 (sample SAMN16246544, study PRJNA631951) | gut metagenome | biome: gut microbiome; feature: rumen; material: DP-attached | host: Bos | place: Iran: Karaj | collected 2018-10 | reverse complement strand
TTCCTTCTCGGAAGGTTTCTTTTCATCCGCAATCGCACGTTTCACAGCCGCATGGTGGTGAGTAAGTGCGCTCTTCAAAAAAGACAAGGGGAAGGCTTTTGGCTTAAAAACACTCTTTACAGAGTACCTCTTCGCGTCTCCTCTTTTTCTGCGTCCCTTCTCTGCCGCAGTGCAAAGCAGCCGCCTTTTCGGGCGGCTGCTGCAGTGTGTCCGTCATCACTTCATCTTCATCATGCGGGCGAACCGCGCGATCAGGATGACCGCGATCAGGATGATGATGACCGCGATCGCAACCAGCATCGAGATCGCCAAAATACATTAGCCAACATGCATATAACTGCCGTCGATTGCGTTGATCAGCATGATCTTATCATGTCCCTTTACTTTTTCGGAGCGGCTGTCATTGTAGACCACGACCCAAGCGGGCACCAACGCCGCCTCGTCCGGATCATCGGGAATTCGCGTGATCGCGCAGGAAAGGACAATCTTTTTGACATGCAGTTCGGTGATGCCGCGGTTGCTCTCATCCGTCCATGCATATGAGTACCGCAGGTCGTCACGGATATGCGATTGAATCTCGGAAAAAGGCATCAGCCGGATGTTCTCGCTTGCTTCCGTCACAAACTCGTTCGGATCAAACCAGCCGACGTATCCGACGCCCTGCTCCGAAACATAGAGTTCAAACCAGTCCTGACTCCATTTTTGGGAAAAGCTGTCCTCGGTCGGCTGCTCAAAAAACGCGCTGCGCTGATCCTCCATATACATACCTCCGCCCTGTGGAAACGGTACGTAACCGCCGCCGTTTCGGGAGATGCGCAGTATGTATCCTTCCGAAAGAACCTGATAATACGGTTCCTCCACGATCGCGCGCGCGATCCGTCCCTTTTCCATCAGACCGACACCGAACTGGCGGGAAAGCCCCGCGCGGTCCAGCACGGCAGCCGCCTCCATTTGGGCTTCTTCCTCTGTGATCATAATATGATCGAGCGTCTTATGCCATGGCTCTCCAAAGAACCCGCCATTCCATACAACATTCTCATCCTGCACATACCCATTCCGTACCGTTGAAACCGTCAGCGCATTCTCCCGAAAAGTCAGATACAACAGTGTTCCGTCGCCCGTACGGATGACGTAGGTTTCGCTGCGCGGGCTAAGCCTTGCGGGCTCGAGCGGCACAAACGTGTCCTCCGCGGGGCACTGCGCCATACGCGCACGAAGTTCGATCAGCAATTCCGAATCCTCGGTCAACGGCTCGAAAGTGACCTCGCCTGTGACCTCGTCAGAATCGATCACATTGCCGCGCAGTTCAAAACGAATATCCTCTTCAATCTCCGCCATGCTGTATGGGTTTTCGCGAAGCTCAAAAGGTCCGATAAAGCAGGCGTTCAAAAGTGACATTACGTCCGCGCCGGTAAAGCTGTGACGTTTGATCGTTTGTACCGGATACCGATCCGTCTCCGGTAGGACAACGTCTGCATCGATTACGATATGGAGATTCTTCATCCCGATCGTTTCCTCCCAGTGTTCCGGCGCTTCGAAGCAATAGGATTCGGCGTCCGGCGCGGCAAGCGTGTCCTTGATCGAATGATCCGCCTTGTTCACAACCGCCTCCTGATCGGGCGTCGGGACGCAGGCTATAAGCAACAAAAGAAAAAGCAGGATTGTCAACAATCGTTTCATTGTGCGCTTCCTTGTGAGAATGTGAAGGTATCGGTGGAAATCGAAAACTCGGTCAGTGGGATGTCAACCATAGACGCGTATTCATGAATGGACTCCATGTAATACGGTTCTCCGTTTGTAATGTCGATTTCCTTGTCGCTGTTATCGAACCGGATCGTGGGGGAATATTCGAGCCAGACCTTGAATGTCAGCTCCTGTTTCGGGATCGGATCGGAGAGAGAAAAATTCTTTTGGTCGTGAACGAGATACTGTTCCGTCAAATTCGATCTGTCATTACCCGGGCTAAGCCAGCCGTCTGTGCTCTTGAAATACGGGCGTGATACTCTTCCGTCCCTGACCTGCTTACCGTACGGCTCGCCGTCGGCATACGCTTCTATGTCAAACCGCGCATTTTGGATCACTTCCTCCGACCAGGATTCCGGATAGACGATATGCAGCGTATAGAAAAATCCGTGTTCCCAGTAATAGAATCGCTCGATATGGAATTCCAGTTCGGAAAAATCGACGGTCTCGTTCCGATATGTGCCGTAAAGCACATAGGACCCGTCCTTCAAGCGTCCGTCCGGTCCGTAATGCCCAGCGGCTTTGTTGCGCTCGACGTCCTCCGTCCAGACCGTTACCTGCAGGAGCTTCGGCTCGCGCGCGGGCACCGGCATGTCCACAGTATGTTCGATCGACAGCTGTATGGATAACGTGTCAAGCTCCGTCACGCCAATTGTACCGCCCCCATAGGCGTCCTCGGTTCCGTTGAAGCGGACGGTTTCGCCCTGTTCCAAATACAGTCTTCCGCCGGGGTGGTCGTTGTAGTTGCTGCCGTGAAACATCTTGCGGTAATAGAAAAACGGTACGATCCTCCATTCATGCGCAGCGTGCATCACCGTGTCGGTCACGGTTTCGCTCCGATACGTCACGGTGATCGAATCACACCGATTCCCGGCAAGCGCTTCGCTCATGATCGGAACCTGATCGGTCAGCCGGAAATCGTGCTGTGCCTTGCCGTCCAGATAGAAGCGAAACCCAAAGCACGGGTTCATGGAAAGACATTGAAGATCAGTCCATTCCTCCGGCAAATCGAGCCGCATGGTAAACTGCGTACCGCCTTCGTCCGAAACAAAGTCTGTAACCGTTACACGCAGGTCCTGAAAATTCACTGTTTCGTTATAGAACTCCGTTTCATACTGCTTTCCGGCGGAAAGCTTCACCCAGTCGATTTCCTTGATTGTAATCGGCAGTTCAAGCGTGTCTGTCAGTGTTTCGTTTGTCACGCCGATATATGCCGGCTGCGCCTTCGGCGGTTCCGTCGGCTGCGGCGGTCGCGTCTCCTCCGGGACATCCGTTGCGGGGGCGGTCGGCGCAGCTTCCGTGGGGACGGATTGAAGCGGGATCTCCTCCACCGTTTCCGACTGTGTCTCCGGAACAGGAGAAGCAAGCCCGGACTGTTCAGTCTGTGACTGCATGCAGGCAACGGGCAAAATAATCAACAACAGAGCAAGGATGATTCGTTTCATTTCCTCTTTGCTTTCATTCTATCATTTCATCTTCATCATGCGGGCGAACCGCGCGATCAGGATGACCGCGATCAGGATGATGATGACCGCGATCGCAACGAGCAGCGAGATCCACCACTGCGACAGCGTCTGCTGTTCCTTCTGCTCCTTCTGCTGCCGCTCCTTCTCCTCGTCGGTGATCTTCTGCGGCTCCGTGATCGTCATCTTGACCGATTCATATTCCGACTGCCGCTCGCCGTTGACGTCCTCATAGGAGATCTCGACCGTGCCGTAGGTCTCGCCGTATTTCTGCGAGCCGGACATCGTCGTGACGAACACCGTGATCGTCTTGTCGGCGCTCTCCTGCGGCGCAAGGTTGCCTAAAAACGCCGAGGAGCAGATCAGCCCGTCGCAGTTTAGGGTGCAGCGAATGTTGTAGATCGGCGAGAAGCCGGTGTTGTAGACGCAGACCGGCAGCGTAAAGCTCTCGCCGCTTACGATCGATTCCGGCAGCCGCACCTCGTCGTAACCGAGCGACGCCTTCTGCACGACCGTCAGCGGGTACTCCGTGCCGTCCTCATACGCGCCGCCGTTTGCCGCGTCCTTGTAGGAGCAGACGAAGCGGAAGCTGTGCTTGCCCTCCAGCGCGCTCGGCAGCGCGCGCAGCTCAAAGGTCAGCGTCGTCGATTCGCCCTTTTTGAGACTTTCGATCGTCTGGTGATCCTGCACGCCCTTTTGCCGGATCGCATCGTCCTCCGCAACGAACTGCACCGTGACGTTCTTCGCGTCGCGCGTGCCGGTGTTCTGAACCGTCAGCGTCGCCGTAAAGCCGTCGCCGCCGTTGACGATCTCGCCGTATTCGCAGGCTGTGAGCTCTATTTTCGGCTGTGTGACGTCGACGGTATACTTGGCCTCCTCGGTGTACGAACCGCCGTATTTGTCCTCGTAGCTGATCTGTACGGCCATAATCGCGGGGCCTCCCGGCGCGCCGCTCTTGATATGCAGGTCAAAATCCGCCTGCAGCTCGCCCTTGATCGGGAGCGCTTCAAAAAACTTGGCATTCAGGTCGCCGCGCAGCGAGATATATTCCGATTCGGGAACCAGCGCAACGCGGATGTTCTTCGCGTCATAGTTGCCGACGTTGTTCATGGAGACCGAAACGGTCGCGTTTTCGCCGCCGGATACCTCGTTCGGCGTGATCAGGCATTCCTGCACCAGAATGACCGGCTTTCTGACCGACGACGGACCGCCGCCGCCACCGCCGGAGGACTGCGTCTTTCCGCCCGTGATCGGCACCTGCAGCGTAAAGGTCTGCTCGACCGGTTCGCCCGCGGGCGTTTTGTATGTCACATGGAGCTGGACCGAATACGTCCCGTTGTAATAGGAGCTGTTCAGAGGCGTCTTGAACTTGATCAGGTAGGCTTTCTTCTGCCCCGTCTTGTTCCCCTGCACAACGTCGTACGTCTTCTCCTTCACGTCAAACTGCAGATTGGTCGTTGCAAACGGGCCGTCGGACGGAAACTCCGGGACGACGCGGATCACGCTGCCCTGCGTCTTGCCGAGCAGCGGCATGATAAACTGCACGGAGTTGTCCTTCTGCACCGGCACGTATCCGCTTGCATAGCTTTTCTCCATGTCGGGATACTTCCAGTACGTGTCGATCTTCAGCGGATCGGAGGACTGCTCCTCCTGCGTCGTCGCTGCCTGTGTCGGCTTCGGCGTTGCGGCAGGCGTCGGGTCCGGCGTCGCCGCAGCCGTTGCGCCCGGCTCCTCAGAAGGCTGTGTCGACGGCTCCGTCGATGCGGGCGGCTCCGTTTCGTCGCCCTCGGCCAGTGCGATCACCGGCGTCAGCGCCAGGATCAGTGCCAGAATCCATGCAAATACTCTCTGTTTCATATCTGTGTCCCTTCACTTTCGTTCGTGTTCTCAATATCCGTAATCCGTATGCACGATCGACCCGTCGACCGCGTTCAGGACCAAAGCATCGTGCGTATGCCAGATCGAATCGCGTTCCCGCAGCCGGTACTCGCGATTGTCTGACGCCCAAATCCCGTCGAACAGCAGCACCCAGCAGGGCATCGCGTAATACTCGTCGGAATCCTTCACCCGCAGTGTGTAGGTCGTCAGGATCACCTTGTAGACCTCGATCTCGGTGTTCTGCTCGCCGAAGAGCTCATACGGCATGCAGGCGGTAAGCGCGTTCTTCGCGAGGCGCTGGATCTCCGAGAACGGTTGAAGCTCCACGTTCGCGTTCGGCATGCCGACGATCTCCCTGCGGTTGTAATAGGAAAACGTTTCGATCCCGTTCTCGTCGACGAAGACCACGATGTGTTCGTCGCTCACCGTCTGGTTTGCATCAAAACCGTCGCCGGAGCCGTACTTCAGATACTGCGACGGCCGCCACGGAAACTCCGTCGTCGGATAGCCGCCGGGATTGCGGCGCAGCGTAAACGCCCATCCGCCGGATTTATAGGTCATCGATTCCGATCGCGAGCGTTCGCAGCGGCACGCCCGATACGCCGAGAAAACGCTGTAATCTTTGAGTCCGAGGCGCTCGAGCTCGCTGTTGAGGATCGCTTCGGCGTCCGCGCGCTCCATCGTGACGTCGTGCCAAAGCTTCGCGTTTTTCTCGCCCTCCGCCTTGTCCTCTTTGTACTGCTCCTCGTTGTACAGCTCGCTGTAAAACGCGCATCCCTTGTGGACCGAAAAGCCCCGTTTATAAAACGAGATATACGCCTTTTCGCCCGATTCCATCGTATAGGTGGTCTCGGTGTTCAGATGCAGACCGCTGTAATCGGAGACCGGTTTCGTTTCCAGCTTGTCCGGCGCGTTGTTGAAGCGTTCCCGAAGATACGCAAGCTGCGCGTCGATCTCCTCCTGCGAGAAGACCGTTTCATCGCGGTCCTCGCGCGGCGGCATGCCCGCGGCGACCCATTCCTGCTGCTCCTCGACCATGTCCAAATACGCCCGGATCTCCGCTTCGATATCCTCCTTCGTCGCCTCGGAGGTGTATGCCTCGACCGGCTTGTCGAGCAGCTTTGCCGCAAGCTCGCGCGCCATCTCCTCGGTGAGCGGCGCATCCTTCAGGCGGTAGACCGGATAGAGCCCGTCCTCCTTCTGGATGACGTCCGCGTGGATCGCAATGCGCACGCGATCGCTGACCGTCGTCTCATCGTCCCAGCGCGTCGGGAAGAACTGGTTGACCGGCTGCGCCGTCGGCTGCGCTTCGTCCGTTCCGGGCTGTGCCGGTTCCGCCGTTTGGTCAGGCTTCGGCGTGGCATTGAGCTTTTCCTCCACGACATTGTCGCCCTTGTTTACGACGTAATCCTGCTCCGGCGTCGGTTGACAGGCCGCAAGCAGCAGCGCCGCGAACAAAACCGCAAGGATCCGTTTCATTCCATTCTCCTTTCATGACCGCAAGGTCCATTCATGTCCGTCAGAACAATTCATCAACGGGGCGCCGAGGTCGTCGCCCCTACATTCCGTTGTCATCGGAGCCCTTGGCTCCCCTGTGTAAGGGGGGCAAGAAACATGGACGCACTGTCCCCTTGATAAACCCAATCCGTCAAATCCGGCGACATGCGCGGCGACAATCCTTTACCGGGCAACGAACGGCGTTGCCGTTCGGCACGAACGCCGGAGGAACAATACCGCATCCATCCGTCAAATCCGGCGACATACGCGGCGGATTTGACTCCTTGCGGCGCAGACCGCCCGGAAAGCCGCAGGATTTCAGGTCTGCGCTGTGAATCTCGACGGAAGCCTGCTTCCGTCGAAAGCGCAGCTTACAGCATCGTCATCACGCCGGCGTCCATTTCGCAGACGGTGTCGCAAAGGGCCTCGATGTCGGCGATGTTGTGGCTTGCTAAAAGGATCGTGCGGCCGTCGGTCGCAAGCGATTTGAACAGCTCGCGCATCTCGGCGACGCCGTGCTTGTCGAGGCCGTTCATCGGCTCGTCAAGGATCATCAGCGACGGCTCCTCCATGATCGCCTGCGCGATGCCGAGGCGCTGCCGCATGCCGAGACTGTACTTTCCGACGGGTTTAGAGCTCATCGGGTCGAGCCCTACGCGGCGGATCGTGTCGGCGATCTGCTTTAGATTGATCTTGCGCTTCAGCGACGCCAGAATTTCAAGGTTTTTGAGCCCCGAAAGCTGCGGCAGAAAGCCCGGTGTTTCGATGATCAGCCCGATGTCCTCGGGAAAATCGACGTCCTTGCCGATCTGCTTGCCGTTCACGAGCACCTTGCCGCTGGTCGGCTGCAGAAAGCCGCAGATGCACTTGAACATAACGGTCTTTCCCGAGCCGTTGTTGCCGACCACGCCGTGGATCTTTCCCGCTTCAAAGTTGCGGTTGATCCCTTTCAGCACCGTGTCCTGTCCGAACACTTTCACGAGATCGTGTACTTCAATTGCGTTTGTCATAGATAGTCTCCTTATGACTGTTCCGTGCCGAGAAACATAAAGTTATACTTGCGGATCGCACGCAGAATGCCGACCATCAGCCCGGCGATCAGCACAAGAAAGATCAGATATGTCTGCCAAAGGCGCGGCAGAAGATCGTAACCGAAGTTGTGCATGTGATACGTCGCCTGATTCAGCGGCGATAGCCAGCCCACGGCGACGTTTGCTTTGTACATCAGCTCGTCCGGGAGATTGAACATCTGTTTGATGAGTTCTGGGTTTAGAAGCAGACCGTAGAGCGAGAACGCAAACGCCGCAACCACGCCCGCGCTCTTGCCGCGGAGGAGCTTCATGAGAAGCATAAACAGCGCGAGCACGAGCGTGTACAGCAGCATCAGGAGGAAGATCGTTTCGGCGCATTGGTATGGGCACGACATCTCAAGCGTTTTAACCAGCGCCGGGAGTGCCACCGCCTTGCCTGCGCCGGAATAGCCGAGTATCGCCGCCGTCTCCGACCACATATTGCCGAGGAAGCTGTTTTGCATACAGATCAGCGTCGTTGCAATGAGAATAAAGACCATATAGATGAGCGTGGCGAAGATCAGATACAAAAGCTGTCCCCACGCCCATGTGGAGCGCTTCATGCGCACGAGATAGTACGGTACGCCCGCGCCCAAAAACGGGATGTCTGCAAACAGCAGAATGAGCAAAAGCGAGATCAACAGCACGGAGTTCGCGTCGCCGAAGGTCCACACAAACGGCTCGAACGCCTGCATGGCGGTGCCCATATCGTAGGCAAATGAAGCCGCCTTGTCCGAAAGCAGGAAGCACAGGATGAACGCGAGCGCGAACGTCAGCACAATGCGGACGTTTTTGCGCCACATGCGGAAGTTATAGCACACGACCGCCCACACCTGCGAAAGCGTATACAGGATGGCGTTTTGCTTCTGCGCCTTCTTGGGCTTTGCACGCTCGATGCGCTTCAGTAAAAGCTTTTGCGAAAGATTCTGCGCGCCGTAGTGGTGCTTCTGCCGCTTGTCGTCTCTAAGCTCTGTCTGCACGGTCATGTAAAAGATGAGCTGCAAAATGAGCACCAGCATGAACAGCGTCAGCGCCGCGCTTTTTCCCTCGAGCGGCCACGCGCCCTGCATGGTCAGGTAGTTTTTCGGATTCAGCATGAAGGTGGAACGGAAGTAGCGCTCCTGCAGAATAATCAGAACGTAATAGAAGATGAACGGCGCGGCGTACGCAAGGTACACGTTCTGCGTGAGCGACGAGCACAAGAGCCCCACGCTTGCCCACATGGCACCGGACAGGAAGAAGAGGAAACAGCGCAGGATGATGTCCGGGATCTTCGATTCGACCGCGTATTCGCCGTAGACCTCGATCGGGGAGAACACGAGCATGAAGACACCGAGCGCGGTGAGGATGCCGAGCACGAGCGCGAGACCGCCGGAAACAGCCGCGCCGACGCCCTTGCCGAGGATGTAGCGCGTGACGCTCGTGCGGGTCAGATACGGCTTCAGGTATCCAGATCGCACATCGTCGGTGAACGCGGTCGTGTAGGGAATGGCTGCAAGGATCGGCACGGCGAACAGGATAATATCGCTGCCGAGCGCGTTCAGCAGCAGCTCGCGGTGATAGCCGTACATCACGCGGACCTCCTCCATGCGAAATACGCCGAGCGCGTCCGAAAACGCGCTGATCAGAAGGCAGATCACCATGCCGCCGAACGCGATCAGAAATGAGCGACCTAAAATAGAGCGCTTGATTTCGTTAAGTATTGATTTTGTGCAAGCCATATATTTCTCCAGCATAAATACTCTTTTCCATTAAATTAAACAGATAGTTAGTATCCAACATCTCTGTTGATTATGCTTCCATCAATGGCATTAATTGTTAGAAACGAATAACTTAAATCATATGCTTCAGCATATACATTACCGTTCTTATCTGTTGTTTCTTTATATCCTAAGAAGTCCCAAGCAGGAACTAACAGCCCGGTCTTTTTATCTTCTTCACGAATAGCGATGAGTCCAAGTCGGATTTCCGTAATAATATATCGCTCTGTACAATCCTTATCTTCGATAAAATCAACGTCATTGTTAACAACGGTTATTCTGTTTTCAAATACAGATTGGATCTTTGAAAAAGGTAACAAACTGCACCTGTCTGTTAAAAAATCCAGGATTTCAAACGGCGATTCATATAGCAGCATAAGAACGCCGTTATCGTCAATCTCTATAAAAACACGTTCCTGTCTCCATGCTTGATCGTATTGTGCTGCCGCTGTACCGTTGTTTGTATAAGTGACGGGGATGCCTCTGATCTCGCGTGTAAAAATGCACATATAACAAGGAACAACATCCCTGCTTCCACTATCAGCATCCATTCCATATTGCTTAACACAAACAAAATCTTCGAGTCCAACATGTGTCATAATATCTTTTGCAATAGCTAATGCATCGGATTCTGTAATAGATAATTGATGTGTCACATCGATTTCATTAGGCGTAATATTAATATTAGAATGGTCAGCATCTCTCCAATAACATAATTGAACAATCCCGGCAGTATTGCTAACATCCATACGCGATAAAACATTGTTTTCGTCTAGTGTAAATGCCCAAGTAAACTCATTAGCATTATTGCTGTTGTACGAGAAATCCGGAGAATACGCTGGGAGAGTATTAGGCGCCGAAGCAGCTTTTTTTATCAAGACATCTAATGCTTTTTGAGCATCACTTCTTGTTTCATAAACAAGGTCGTATTTCAGACAACCATACTCATCCCAATGTTCAAGTGCGTCCATTAAATCCTCAGCGTGATGTTCATAATAGCCTTTTGTTAAATGCTCTAGACTATCTGGGTTTATATAGTGCGGATTCTCTCCAAATAGTGCTTTCGCGAATGATTGTATGATAGTTTCAGAATAATCACCTGGGATGATTCTTACTAGAGGAAGCTCTGTTTGAGGAATGTTAATATCCGCATCAACCGATACAGAAAGACGGCCGACAGTACTAACAAGTTCGGCAGAATAATGCTTAGGCACATCTGGGTATTCAACTATTCCTGTGCTTGAGGTATCATCATTTTGATTTGCCGTTTCAATGAGTAATTCGGTGCTTTTTCCAGTGATTGCTTCCTCTTTTGGTGTAGGAACACAAGCGAACATTAAAAAAACGGAAATAGCCACAATAATTATTCTAGTTGTTCTGTTCATAATAGCTTTTATACTCCTTTATTTAATAATATCAATTGTGGAACGAGGTTCTATGTATTCTCCATTAAGACTGTTAAAAAACACTGTTAATTCAACACAATTACTATAGTTAAAACAGCTTCCCTCACACAAGTAATATTTCACTTTCCAACACGGGATACATATACCATAGCCGAACAGTTCGTCACCGCTGATTAAGCAACAACATAGACTTATTTCATCAACATTAATACTTTGAGCGACATTAAGAGAATGTTGTGCAATTAGTTGGTCGTTGATTTTAGGTAGTATCTCTTCAAATGATAGAATGCGCGGTGATTCATCCACAATAGATTCAATCATACCAAGACCTCTAGCATCGATTCTAAATAATCCATTTTCATCTATATAAATGAAGACTACTTCCTTTTCCCATGGGGCGAATGAAGTTGGCGGTGCGCTGTTAGCCCATAAATCACAGTAATCGATGTAAGGAGTAAGAAGATCCTTATTTCTTCTGGTAAATATAAAATCCCACCCATGTGATATACAACCGCTTGAAGTAATAGCAATGGCATTTTCACATCGAAGAAGATCAAAAGAAGGATCCAAATCGAGTTTTGCAAGTATATCTATGGCGCAATTATATGCTGCTTCCTTTTCTATGGCGGGATTTGATTGAAACTCGGATAGAAGAGAATCATTACTATCTAAATTCTCTTCCCGAACAACTATTGCTTTACAATTGCGTTTATAAATAAAACTGTTTCCACCAATCACGCCTTTGAAAACACCAAGTAATCCAGCTTCAGGTACTGAGATTGCTAGAAAAGATCCGCTACTTGGAAATGAGAAAGCAGATAATGACGATGAGTCAAAATCTGAAAACACATCTGTATTATTTAATGAATACCAATTGGTATTAGGAGATAATTCATTCATAATTAAATCATAGTAATCTATACTGTGCGTTTGCTGTTTCACTCTATAAACACAACATTCTGGATTATTAGGGATATTAACATTATACATAATGGACAAATTACCGTTTTGCGTTTCTCTATAATAGTCTCTTCGTACAGGATGACCTTGCGATTCGGAATAAACACTGTACTGATCACAACCAGAACAGATTAAAATGCAAATACAAATAATTAAAACAAGAAATCTTTTCATATTGTAGTTTTGTTGTGGTCAGCTAAATGCTGACCACAACGACACCCTCCAGAATGGTATTATTAGTAATCGAAACCACCGTTAAACACTACTTTTCCCGATGCATCAATGTTTCCCTTGATTATCATAGTTGTTGGCGTGATATCCCAGTAGTCACGAACGCCAGCTAAGCTACCGCTTTTATATGTAACAGCATTACTATTTCTAACGTCGGAAGTGGTATACGCCCGCAATGTGAGTTTGGTAGCGGATCCTTTTGTATGGATATATCCTTCATTACCGGGAAGAACACCAAAATATGTATGTGTACTGGTAACGGTCTTCAAAGGTACTGTCGATGTTGAAGTTGCGGTATAGGTATCCGCTGATGCAAAAGATACGGCGGACAAAGCAATACACAGTGCCAAAGCTACACAAATAACAATCTTTTTCATTATATATTTTCTCCTTTATAATATGTTCATATTGAATTGGTATAAGTAAGATGCTATCATACAATAAAGCCTTTACATGACAGCATCACGACAGTAGATGCGAGTTCCCCAACTCACGCGTGTGAAGGCTTTCTACGTGCCCATACGTTTTATCCTCCTTGTGATGAATTAGTATGAAGATGATCTCGAACAGACAGTTGCGGATTCTACAAACTGACCATTCGAGTCATACACACTCACATATACTTTGCATCGATAGGTGCCTGATGTCAGACCGTTTTTGGCTTTTGTTAAGCTTACTCCCAAATTACCGGATCCGGTCGCAGACCATGAAGCAATGCTATTCCAATTGGAACCGCTTAGCTTTTGCAGATAAACGGTCATGCTGTAGGAATATGATGATCTACCATCCACAACACCGTAGCAAGTTGCGGATGATCCGGAAATGCTGATATCCGCGGTAATGTAGCGAATGCCCTGATACTCTTCAATGATTGGATCCTCAACAGGAGTTTCAAGGTCTTCAGCATATGCCGGTGCGATGACAGAAAAGATAAGAATAACTGAGAATACAATAGAAACAAGTTTTTTCATAAGAATACCTCCCGAATCGTTTCAATACATATAACGATTCGGGAGGTATATGTGCGGCATGAAAAGAGTTACTTCTTTTTCACGTTTTCTGCAATTGTAATGATTTCTTCTTCGCTTATCGTTCCTCCGAGAACAAAGACAGTACTCTCGTTCGACCAAGTCAACGTGATCCAATCTTTCTCTATCACCATTAACCCGGTTTCATCTTTAATAGCAACATACTTTATCTCTACAGCATTTTCTGTGTCAATTTGTGAAACAGATGTGCTTGAGGTTACATGAAGAACCAGTATTTGATCTTCATTCTTTTGATATCTGATTGTTTGCCCAACAGTTAACTCTTCGGAGAGTAAGATGAAACCGTCCGGAACATACCCCAACTCATATAAAACAGGCTTTTGAGGATCAAGTTCCTCATAGTTTTCCAATCCGATCTCAGCGTATTGAGGCGTAATCGAAACAAGAAAAGCGGTTATTCGCGCTCTGACTGCTTCGGACGACATCATGGTAGTAAACATAATAACGATGAATGCGGCAACTGCAACAATCACTTTTTGAACGACACGAGATACACCTCTATACTGATGATGCATTTTTTGCTTCGTTTCTTTGGAGTGTTGCGCTTCGTCACCAAGTTCGCGTTCCAGCATCTTCTCTAGACGTCTATAAGAAAGCTCGGGAACCGAATCTTTCGGGTTTTCCGGCCGCTGTTCGATCAGTATTTTGCTCTGATCCTCTGCATAACGTAAGACTACATCGCGGAACAACTTATCAATTCGCTTTTTCAACATAGCCTTTTTCCTCACAAATCTGATAGACTGCCCGTCTGGCTCTTGTCAAGTTCTTGCGAACGCTGCTTTCCTTGATGCCAAGTAATTCCGCGATTTCTTTATCAGACATTTCAAGCAAATACTTATATTGCAGGATGTCTCTTAAACTGTCCGGTAGCAAAGAAAACGCTTCCTTTATCAATTCGACATCAATATGGAGCAAAGCACGATCTTCCGTTGATACACTGCTGTCCGGATATTCAAAGTGATAATCGGCATCGTCGATGCTTCCCGCAATATGATTGCTTTTTGTCTTTTGTTTCTTCATGTAGTCTATGCACTTCCTCTTAATACACATAACGACGAAGAAGGGCAAGACGCGGCAAGGAACCCTGTAAACTTTATCAAGGTTTCTGGCAAAGTAAACGAAAGTATCCTGTATTGCATCTTCAACTGCGGCATCATCATAAAGCATGGACTTTGCTTTTTGACGCATCGCCTCATAGTTTTCGATGTACAGGTTACTTAAAAACTTGCGATCCGATTCATTCTCTATCATCGCGAGAATCAGCGGAATAATACAAATCACCTTCCTTATGAGTATATTGTACTATGACTTTTAAGTTTGTCAATGAGGATAATTTGTGTACATCAACGGCATCAAATCATTTGATAATCCCTGCAGAAGATGCATCAGCATTTATCCGCTTTTTATTATTCAATTTCACAGTTAGCTTTGAAAATGTACTCTGTGAATTCGGCACATTAACTCTCCAGTGTTCTACTGATCTATGCTTCAATGACATCTTTTGCAGATGCCTCATAGTATTGTTTCGTTAATTCTGACACAAGGAATTCGTCGTTCAGCAATTTAAGAAAAGCAATTTTAGATTTCTTTGTATCTAAACGTATCGTTTGACCATCATCGCTATACTTGAATTTGTCATGTAGTGCTATATTGTTCTTTGAAAAATCAATGATAGTATTCCTTGGAATTCCCAGTTTGAAAACCGGAGAGCTCTTTGTAACTTTTGAGAGCTTTCTACAAAAAGATACATCATCCAATAAATCATATAACACTTCTGTGTCCTCAATTAGTCCTTTTTTCTCTATCTCTTTAATTGATTCTGCTGCAGCTCCTGCTATTAACTGCGTAAAACCAAAACTGCGTTCTAAAGCTTTAAGATCAACAATAAATATATCGTTGCCAAGCCGTATCATTTGAAAATCTGCATTTACTCGCAGAATATCCCCGCCATCAATCTTTACAAATCGTTCGGCATCTTTCTTTATACCCAGCAGGAAACTATCCCTCTTAATCAATGCCACAGGGTAATGCTTTTTATACAATAATACGCCTTTGTCCATTGACCCGATGTACACCAAGAAACCAAAAAGATTTGTTAAGCTATCTGTTTTGAAGTTAAACTTTTCAATTGAATTGATTTGGTTAATATCAAATTGCGCAAACAATTCCATTTCATCCGGTAGCTCTTTATAATCATATAAGTATAACGTATTGACCTGTTCATCTGCAGTAGAAAGAGGACGAATTTCAAGATAATCGTTAGTTACAATTGTTTGAATAAGGGCTTTTTCGTATAAGTCCTCCAATTCAGAAGCAGTCAATTGACTGTCTAAATCTGCGAGTTTCAGATAGTATTGTCCCTCCTCTTTCATAACAAGCAGAAGTTCAAGAACAGGATTATCTGAAATTATTGCTAATAATTCCTCTTTGATTGTTTCAATATCTTTATTCATGTGTTTGCCCCTTTCCTGCTTTTTTTGCTATCCAAACATGTTGATCAAGAAAACGCCATGCAATCGAATCCCCCGCATATAATCTGTCCCTTGTTATCAGGATGATCTCTCTTAACTCAGGGTGGTTTGAAATAGTCACTCTATATAACCGATATCCCATTAGAGCCAGAGTGGGATTCCCATAATACAAATCCATTTTTACAAATATGCAGCCAATAACAATCAACAGTATTGCTAAAACAATAACAAAGCGTACTTCTGATAAACTAAAGCTAATCAATGGAATAATGTAAGTAGTTAGAAAGGTTAGATATTCGTAGTTTTGGTTTTCTACGCTTTCAATTTTATAGGAGGCATGAACTGCTCCTCTCCATTCGTAATCTAGTCTTTTACACATCAATAATCCAATAACTGATAGCAAAAGAGAGACAACAGCCAACCAATTTCTTTTGATAAGCTCTTTGAATCCAATGAATGTTGCTTCTTTACTAAAAGAAATAGGAATATCAATAGTTATAAAGAAAATCAAAAGGAATAATAGCCATAAGGAAATAAAATAAAACCGTAGTTTATACATTGTATTCCCTTTTCTTGAGTGCCCCATAAAAACCTCCTTGTTGTCGATTAGTTACATATAATATAAACACCATACAGCTGAGGATTATCCTCTGAGAAAATAATATATTATTATAAAAAGATTTACAATGGATATAAAGTGTCTTTGAAGTGTTAATAACAATGAAAAGCAATGGGGAATTGTTTTATGAACAATAAACACAACAAGTTAATTGATTATGGCTTTTAAATGGAGGTGGGATTTTGAACAATACTGGATAATTATCAAATATGCTTTATATGCTGAGAAGTTTCTCGAGAGTAATGGATGGTCCATTACTTATCTGCAAGGAGCCATTGACTATTTCGTTTTTTTGCAGAGGATTCTTTACTGTCGTTTTTTCTATTTTGATGATTTTTAAGATGTATTGTTGGAGGTGTAGTATGTTTGCAGAAGAAACATTTGTAAAAGATTTTATATGGGGTATGAGCGTTCTTTCTGCATATTTTTCTTATAATAACAAGGAAAATCTTCAGGACGTTAATATATTCGCTGAGTCTTTTGTTCGTGATTTGATGAACATTCTATTCGATAAAAAACTATGCCGTGCAGTTGATCCTCGCAACGCAGGATATGATTTGATTGATATTGAATCAAAAATTGTTGTTCAAGTAACAAGTAATTGTAGACCTGAAAAAATCAACGAGACGTTAGGCAGCCTCGACAGATCCGTTGACAAACGAGCTCGGCTTCTTGATGAAAAACTGAAAAAAATAAATGAAGTTAATAAAGAACTGAAAGAACTAGAAGATAAACAGAAAAACATTCGTATGAGGGGGGAAGTCTGGAAGGATTCAGTTGACAGATCACAAAATGAGGCGAATGCCAAGAGGGAAACCATTGTAAGAATACAAGAAGAGATCGAGAATTTAGCTCCAGATATTAGAGGCTTCACAGTTCTTTTTCTCTTTTTAAAAAAAGATGCAGATCCTGTAAAAAATGATAAGGGTCGCGGTTATAATAATTCACGTTACATTAATTTTTCACAGTCAGATAGTATTTATTGTTTTGATGATTTGATTAAAATTGTCAACAATCTGTCCTTAAATGAGGATAGTACGAAGATTGATTCATTAATAAAATTTATGAATAAGCAAGAGACTATCTTTTGCCATCATAATAGATTATTCGAAGATAAAGTGGGCACAGTTATACGAGAATATGCAAATCATTTCGCTGCGCCACTGTTTCTGCATCAGTATGAAAAGAACACGGAAGTGACATTACAAAACACCTATATTGAGCCTAAGTTTAATATTGTTAAAGGATCTAAACCGGATTCTGACTCTATCGTTTCGCTGTTGGATAACTTTGTTTATGACAATAGAAAAGTAAGGTTGCTCTTTATCGACGGAGATGCAGCTATAGGAAAAACATCATTAATGTCTTGGCTCTGTTATCACTATCAACAAGAAGATGCTGCTGGTAAATCTGTCTTTTTAAACAGAAGATTGGTAATCATCAGATTACGGGATATAACAATTAAAGGAGTAGACTCATTAGAAAACTGTAAATGCATTTTTGATTATCTTAATATTGAACCGGAGGAGTTTGAAGCTCGATATTCTTCCAGTATTATTGTGTTAGAAGGTGCTGATGAGTTGAGTTCATTTGGTTTTGATGATGGAATAACCATAGAACAATTCATTTCTGCTGCAGAAAAAGTTTTTTCAAATCACAAACTTGTTATAACCAGCAGACCGCATTTCATAAATACCGAGCGCTTCTGTTCTGCTTCTTCTCCGTTCGAATTTGAGCATGTTTGCATCAGTCATTTTTCATCTAAAGATCGTGAGGAGTGGATAAGAAGGTATAAGCGTCATGGAGGTGCAATAACACAAAGCACTGAAGAATACATAAAGAGCATTACTGATAATGATGCTGATGGAGTTGCAGATACGCCATTGGCATTGTATTTGTTATCTGCTTGTAAAGTAAGTGAAAAATTAAAAGACAACAAATGGTCCTTATACTACGAAATCTTTCATAACGCAATCAAAAATACTACATATAATAATACGTTCCAGGGGGGTGAACATACTGCTTTTAGAAACCAAGATGTTGCCGAAAAAGTCTACGAGACTGTTGGCGCTATAGCTTTTTCTATGTATAAGCACTCGTATAAAGAGCAATACTTTGTAGATTCAAAGGAACTTAACTCTATTGCAAATGAAATCAGCACAGAGAAGATCAGTGCTGAGATTTTAAAAAAGACCTGTGTGTTGTATGCATATTGGAAGGAAAGTGAATCTAGGGGCATTCTTGAGTTTTACCACAACAATATTAGAGACTATTTTTTGTGTGAGTACATTTACAAGGTTTTTTCAGCAATAGATTTTTCTGATGATAAAGATAACATTGCTGAACAACTTATTACAACCGGATGTAAGGTGTTTCAACACGAGGTGTTTGCCAAAAAAACGTGGGCACAGACTTTTATGTTTTTTTATTATCGGATAAAAGCAGAAAAAGAAAACCCTCATAGTGGAAGTTTAGCCGAAATAAAAGTTGCAGATTATTTTCCGCACATCATTTTTAAACTATTCCAAGGGAATCAATTGTGGCGGTATGAGTATTCTACTACTTCCTATAATACAATAAAGGCAACTGCACTTAATTTTGCTTTATTTATTAAGGTATGGGCGATTGCCCTTTCATCGGATGACAAGGTGATATCTTTTACTGATTCTGACCACGGATCTTTTTGGCGTGAAAAGGGCGTATTCACCGACTGGGTTGATTTGTATACAGATTCGATAGAGATAGCGAACAATATTCACGTTTCATTCGGAAGCAATACAAGTTATAGCAACATGCTATTTAACAATCTATCTATGGATACAGCATGCTTCGAAAGAGTTAGCATGAAAAACTGCGTCTTTTTTAATGCGGATTTGAGTTATGCATCTTTTGGGTATTCAAAATTGGAAGAAGTTGATTTTTCACAGTCCTTGTTATGTGGTGGTCGTGACAACTCAAAGTCTGCTAATTTTTGTCATGCAGAGTTAATTGACGTATTATTTAAAAAGGCAAAGCTGAGTGGCGTCGACTTTTCAGAAGCTACTCTGGAGAATGTCGATTTTACAGGAGCAGACATCAAAAATACATCTTTTATTCATGCGTCAATAAGTAATGTGACTTGGCCGAATAGTAAAAATGCGCTTAGTTCAACAGAGTTTAAACATACAAAGGTGTCTAAAACAAAAATAAAAAAGATGGATTTAACTCAAACACAGTTAAACGAAGCAGAGTTTACTAATTGCATTTTTGAGGATGTTCTTTTTCCAGATTTAGTATGTGTCACGTTTGAAAATTGCAATTTGAAAAATTGTAGTTTCAAAGGCACAACTAATTGTTGCTTCAAGGGCTCAACACTAACGGGTGATTTGAATTGGAGTTCCCACACATTAAAAAATGTAGAGTTCACAAATTCAAGTATTGAAAGTATTGTATTTAAGTTTTCTCGCTTGGAACAGGTCGTTTTTAATAGATGTTCAGTAAACGAAATACAACTCTATAATGCAAACCTATGCACTAATTCATTCATGAGTATTAGAGCAACAAGAGCAAAACTCATGCAACCAAATACGGTACACATAAGTGAAGTATGATATTGGGTAAAGGCAATGTAATTATGATAATAATGTTGATAAAAACAATTTGTCAAATCAATAATAGCGAATAGGAACTTTCAGTGCATTGATGGTTAAAGGGTTTATGATCCTTTAGATGACCTGAAAACAGATTTGGTCAATGGCAGATATGGGCTTCATTCGTAAAACTAATACATAAATGGGCAGAAATAAAGCAATCTAGCGCAAAAAAATCACCCCCAAGCGATATGCTTGAGGGTAATATTTAATTTGATGATTTTAGAACACAGGTGACGACAAACTTCTTCGGTGCGTGACCGGTGTAGTAAAAAGGATAGCATGTGGTAAGCAGCAGATGCTTTCCCTCAATGGTCGGAATCCGAAGATCCTCGTCTGTTTCAAGGATCTCTGTTGATTCGATCACATAGGTGTAAATCATTCCGTTTGGCATAGTCACCTTGATGGTTTCACCATAGGCAACATCTTTCAGGATCTGCAAATGGTTCCGATTTCGGTGACCATAGACAACACAGACACCTTCTTCTCCCGGTGAGGCAGATGTGTTCAGCCAACCGGGGGTCTTTTCAAGCGTTGCTTCATCGACAGACGGAGCAATCGTTATGTCCTTTCCATGAATCGTCAGAACAAAAGCCGCTCCGTGCGGAACGGATACTTGCGGTACGGCAGTTGGTTCGGAGGGCGGGCGTGATGTTGGGGATACGGTAACAGGTTCATCAATTATAGGGAATTCTGGCCAATCACCGGATTCGGGAGTTGCAGATGGTTTCGGCGCAACCGTGCTGCTCGGCGTCGGAATCACGATCTCGATGATCTCGGTTTCGATTGTAGGTTCGGGGGTTACAGTCGGCGCTGCCGTTTCGATTGCTTGTTCTGCAAGCAATGAAATCTTGTCGCCGAGCAGGAACGGCAATATCAGAATTGCGATTGCAAGAATCGCAAGGATAATAATGTGTTTCTTCATGGGATTTCCTTTCGCTTATTGGTACGGTCTTCCGAACATAATGATCGGGTAGTTTTTGGTCTGCCATAGATCCCGCACGACGACGCAGCCTTTGCTGCTGGATGCTTCAACAACTTTTCCGTCGCCGACATAGATACCGACATGGTGAATTTCCTTCCAACGGTGGCAGCCCTCACATTTCTTGTTGACCCAAAAGACAAGATCGCCCGGTTCCAGTTCTGACCACGCAACAAGCAAACCGCGGTCGTAACAGTATTTCGCCTGCCCTGCAGCATTGGTGTACATATGATCTCCGAGTTCGGGATCGACTTCGTGGATCGCCCAGTATGCGAGACCGGAACAATCGAACTTTGTACTGCCTTTTGCACCCCATACATAGGGACAACCGAGCTTTGTCAACGCCGCACGAACAACGTCAGCTCCTTTGCTGTTGGAAGGTAAGTGGCTGATAATCTCCGTATAGTCCGCGCCGCCGAGCAGATCGACGCCGATCAGCGCGGCATAGTATTTGGTGTATGCCGGGGACATCATCTCCTCCAGAAGCTGCATCTGCAATTCATCAAAGCGATAGTATTCTGCAGCTTCCCGATAGGTCATAGACCGCTGATGCACATTGACAATCAGCTGCGTGACTGTCTCCGGCTCCGGCGTGTTGCCGTCTTCGTCGGGCGTTGGGGTTGGAGCATTCTCCGGGACTACCTCGTGAAGTTCATAGGTGAAGCCAACCGTGTTCATGACAGAGAACACTTCTCGCAATCGCTGTTCGCATTCATCGTCCGGGACAAGGATGATGATCGGATTCTCACCTGTGGTGGACAGGACGGAGTAGACAGCGAGTACATCGATCCAGTTGTTGACCGTAGCGGAATCGCCGTCATTGTTGTCACCTCTATAGACCACCTCGAACTCGTCGTGATCGATTTCTTTTTCGAACTTCTTGATCCGTTTATCAATCGCATCCTTGTAAGATTGGTCGATCCTTGTAATGATCTCGGTCATGGTTGGTCCCTCCGGTGATGCGTCGTTCGACCAGAATAGTCCGAAGCATACGCAGATGATCGCGGCTACAAGGGCAATGACAAGAATAATGACGACCGCAACCCAACCGCCAGCGGCGATTGCGGCGACAAGGGCTTTGATCGCGGCAATGATCGCTTTTACGGCAGCTTTGATCGCTTTTGCGGTCATCTCCGCCGCCTTTTGCGCGGCTTTAGCCGCTTTGACAGCGACCTCTTTCGCAACCTTCGCCGCTTTTTCAGCTGCCTTTGCTGCCTTCTCGCCGACTTTTTCTGCTGTTTTAACAGATTTCTCTGCGGTTTTGACGGATCGCTCGGCGGTCTTGACCGACTTTTCGGTTGTTTTTACCGTTTTCTCGGTTGTTTTAACGGTTCCTTTCGCGCCTTGTTTGACCGATGAAACAGATCTTTGACCTGCAGCATTTGTCTTCTGTACGGGACGCTGATCGGAACGGAACAGTCGTTGATTGTTCTGGACGGAGTGCGATTGCTGCTCTGTCTGTTGAAGCGCATGATGATCTCCTCCTTTTTGCGTGGTGTATTCGTACTGCGGCTTTATTGCAGGGTTGGATTCCGTAGGTGTAGAACTATCCGGCTGATGCTCATACGCCTTTTCCTTTGGTTCGGTTCGCTGATTCTGCAAGATCTCTGCTTTCTGCTGCGGAGTAATCTCTTGTGGCGCAGGGCGAGAAGACCGAAAGGATGGTTCATCTGATTGCTTTGGTTCGAGCTGATTGAATCGTTGCTGAAGCACATTGGCTTTTTCTTTCGGCATAATCTCATGACCGGAAGTATCGTATCGCGGTTCGGTTTGAACCGAAGGATTGCTTGATGGTTGGTGTGGTTCAGCCGCTTGCTGCTGATTTGGTGTCCGGGTTTCTGTTCGAGGTTGGTTCTGCTCCAACCGTTCCGCTTCCTTCTGTTCACGCCGATTCTCCAGATCTTCCACCTTGTCACGGATCTTGTCTTCAACCTTTTCTTTGACTTTGTTTACGGCTTTCTTTGTGCCGGAATATGCAACGGAAGCGGCTTCAACGGTGTACTGCTCGGATTTCTGCGTAGCGTAATCGGGCTCGGATTCATAGCGTTCGTCCGCGGGAACGGTTTGCTCATCCACCTTGCAATAGCCGGTTTTCATGTGCCGTGGAAGCTTGCGGAAAGCGTCAGCCGCCTTTGGAACTTTCATGTGTTGACGTTCTTTGACTTTTTTCATTTCCATGTTTCCCTCCAAAAGAAGGGGAGCGGAACCCGCTCCCATACTCTTATGCCTCGATCGTTTCCTTCGGCTTGGTCGTCATGACCTTGTAGAGCTTCGTATCCTTGGGGAAGTGATTCTCAAACGGTACGATATTCCCAGCACATTTCAGAAGTCCCTTGCCGGCGTCGGCGTTGGTCACATACGAAAGCTGCGTTTCTGAGATACCGAGAAGCTTTGCAAGCTCGATTCGATCCGTCGCCGCCTGATTCAAAAGCGTGATGAACTCACTGTTTGCAAGCATTGTCCGTGCGGTGTGCGACTGCAGAAGATCCTCAATGTTCTGCGAAATACCCGTGTAGCAGGCGTTGTGTTTCCGCGCGCGCTTCCATTGTTCGAACAGGAAGTTGGAACTGTATTCGTTGGCAAAGAGCAGGTAGATCTCATCAATGAACACATAGGTCGGACGACCTTTCTTCTTGTTCCGCACGATTCGGTTGTAGATGGAATCGAGAACAACGAGCATACCGACCGTCTTCAATGCCTTGCCGAGATCGCGGATGTCGTAGCAGATCAGGCTGCTTTCCGTATTGACATTGGTGGGCTTAGCAAAGGTATCAAGCGAACCGTCCGTAAAGAGCTCGATCGCAAGCGCAACGTCCTTTGCTTCCGGTTCGGGCTGCTTCAGAAGCTCTTTGTGGAAATCCTTGAGCGTCGGAACCTTGCCGGTGCAGCCGCGCTTGATAAACGGGCGGTATACGATCTGCGTACAGCGGTCGATCAGCGACTTCTCTTTTGCTGAGAGCTTGCCGCTCCCGACAAGCTGTTCGAAGAGCGAAAGGATAAACTCGCTCTTCAAAAGGACAGGATTCTCGGAGTCTGCGTATTCGGATTCCATATCCATAGCATTGATGTGGTTCTTGGAATCGGCAGCGATATTGATGACCTCACCGCCGAGCGCACGGACAAGCCGGTCGTATTCGCGCTCCGGGTCGATGATAATTACGTCACCCTGATTACGGAGGACAAGCTGGATGATCTCATCCTTTGCAAAAAAAGACTTACCGGAACCGGACACACCGAGCACAAACCCGTTGCCGTTCAACAGCGAGCTGCGGTTGACAAACAGCAGGTTCTTGCTGATCGCGTTCTGCCCGCAGTAGATGCCTTCCGGGTGGTTGATCTCCTGTGCCTGAAACGGCATGAAGACCGCTGCGGATTCGGTCGTCAGCGTGCGCAGAGCATTGATTTTCCGAAGCCCATACGGAAGCGTGGTGTTCAGTCCGTCAAGCTGCTGATACTTCAGCGTCTGGAACTGGCAGATATGCTTTCGCGCAACGGAGAGCAGCGCTTCCGTGTCCGTGTCCAACTGCTTCTTGCTGTCCGCAACATGAACGAGCGTGACTGTCACGAACATCATGCGCTGATCACGGGATGTGAGATCGTCAAGGAACTCTTTGGACTCCTTGCGCTGCTGTTCAAGGTCATATGGAACAACTGCGGAAAAGTTGTTGTTCTTATTCTGCTTGCGCTGCCAGTTCGTGATCTCCGTTTCCGTGCCGAGCAGCTTGCGCTCGACCTCCTTGACCGCTTCATCCGTGGGAATCGGGATAATGTCGATCGACAGCATGAGATTCCGGTTGATGTCGCAGAGCTCAGACACCATGGAATCTTTTAGAAACGACGGAAACTCCTGCAGATACAAAACCCGCGCATATTTCTTGCCGATCTTGATATGATCGCTTTTGACTGTCATGCTGTCGGGACAGATGGCGTCCGTAAACGAGTGTCCGCGCTTCATGAGATCCTTCAAATCGAAGTGATAGCTTTCCTCCTGTCCGATGCGGAAGAAGTCGTGGAACACACGCATCCGATCCGCTATCTCGATCTCATACAGTTTAGAGGACAGGCCGGCAAAGCGGGAAGCAAGCTCTGTATAGACGCGGGAGAAAAAGGTTTTTGCTTCCTCGTAGGATTTCTTAATGACCGATACCGTGATGTACTTTTCCTGCAAGATTCCATTGCCGCGGATTGCCGCGTCCATAATCATGCTGTTGTACTCGTCACGGTATTCGTCGAGACCGTCGTCTGCGTGTGGGATCAGATTCCTTGCAAAGCTGCTCTTTGTCATGCGCCGGTTATTGATCGTGATCTTGGTGGTCGCTCCGATCTCCAGCGCATTCAGCAGCTCGCAGTATGCCAGAAACATGGCAAGCTGATCGTCTCGCGCCGCAACGGAGTAATTGACGTCCGTGAATCGGAATGTGCGGGAGAACTTGTTGCCGACCTGAAAGGTTCCGTCCTTCCAGATCTTCTTGATCGGGATGGTTTCCTGTACAGAAGAAGGAACCTTGAACGGTTCCTTCTCAGATTTCAGTATTTGATTGAGCGTTTTAATCAACGCGCAGCACCTCCTTTAATTTTCCGCTTGCCAGGATCGAGGCATATAGATTCGTGGGTTTCGAGGTCAGTTGTTTCGGCATGAGAAACTCGGACTGAATGTATGCCCGGATGAACTGTTCGGCAGTCATGCCGTGGTATTTGACAAAGCCGAGAATCGCAAACGGGAACGCGGCAACGACGCACAGCCAACTGACGGTTTCCGTGCCGAGCACATTCCGAAGTCCGAAATAGACGCCGATCGCAACGCCGACAGCCAGTACCGCAAAGATAAACTGGCGTAGCGACAAGCCCATGAAGATTGACTCCTGATAGTCGCGGATTTCTTTATTGATTTTGATTTCCAATGTGGTCTCCTTTCATATGGTATTAGAATCCGATCATTTCCTTGACTACCCGATCACTCATCTTGACCGCGCCGACGAGAACAAGGAAGTTGAAGATCAGTTGGAACAGGAATGCCCATACAACGGTTGTCGCGTTCCCATTCGTGTTGATCGGCGGGTTCTCCGTCAGCACCGAATAGACGACACAGGCAAGGATAATAACGACACCCTGCAGGCACACCCCGGCATACGACTTCAGGAACTGACGTCCGACCTGGGATGTGCCTTCGCCTGCAAACGATGCAAGCGGAATCGGCGCGACGGCGGTGTACATGAAGATCTTAAAGATCCGCGAGTAAACGGTGAGAATCATTACAAATGACAGCACCGTTACGAGAAGCGCACCGATCAGCGCCACGATCCACAGCGGAATGCTGTCGAGGAAGGAGCATTGATTGATCTTCTGTGCGATCGCATCCGGGAGAGTGATTCCGGTTGTCAAAACACCGCCTGCATGAGCGGAAATGTTGTTGAGAATCCCATGCCCGATCTTAAAGATGCCGGTCAGAATATCCATGCTGTAGCCGACCACCGCTTTCGCAATAGCAAAGCGGATAAATAGCTTCAGAGCAACCTCCGGACGTTTGATCTCCGAAAAGTTGGTCGTCGTTTTCACCACACCGACAATAAAGAACAGAACGAGCAGCGCATACGCGATGGCTTTCAGCCCGCCTTGAATGTTGGCGATTGCGCTCCACACGGCACCGCCGCGGATGTTCTGCGGAGAGGTGGTCAGAAGCGTCCAGATGGTCTGCATGGCTTCCGACCAAAAGTTGAGTGTGTAGTTCAGAATGTCTATGATCCAGTTACCGGATGACTGCAAAAGCGTCACCTCCTTTTCGACAGGGCAGGCGAAATGCCTACCCTGTCGTTATGAAATCAACCGGTGATCAGGGACAGGATTTCTTTCGTAAAGGTAATGACGATGCCGCCGGCAATCGTCAGCATACCGTTTGCTCTCTGCGAGGGATCGTGCGACTTCAAGCTGAGACCAAGCTGCAGAATGCCGAAGCCGAGCAGGATGATACCGATCGCCCGGATAAAGCCGAAGATGAAGTCGCTGAGGTTGTTGACAACCTGAATCGGATCATCGTCTGCAAACGCCGTGGTCGCAAAGGAGAGGGTAAGTACGATCGCGCAAAAGATGCAGAAGATCATACGGGTTCGTTTGGACATTTTCATATAGTGGTTTCCTCCGTTTCATTTTCATCGAGTAGAATGTATTGTTCAGCGTTGTCGAAGTTAAAAGCTTCGTTAAACGGGATATAGGAATAGGACTGTCCTTTGTGAATATACGGCGGATAGCCGCCGTTGACAGTCATGTGAATGTTTGGATGGTGATTGAGATCATACTTGTCATCCATCACCGCGGGAAATCCGCGGATAAAGAGAAGCGCCTTGCTGTTGTCCAGTAGACGCACTTCGTCAGGCGTCAAGAGTTCTCTCCCGGTTGTTTGCATATTGGTCGAGTAGCTGCCGCTTTTGCCCTTCGTCTGCCCGTGGGTTCGGGTGTCGATCGTTTCCTTGCCGAGCAGCTTCGAGATATACTCATGGGTACTCTGCTCATTGCCGCCGAGATACAGAAGCGTGTCGCAGTTGCCCGTGATTGTTTCCCAACCGTGTTCCTTATACAGCCCTTTGAGCTGTGCGAGATTCTGCACAATGATCGTCGCGCTGATCTCGCGGGAACGCATGGTGGCAAGGGACTTGTCGAACTCCTCCGGCAAGGATACGTTGGCGAACTCATCGAGGATCATCCGCACATGGGTCGGTAGCCGTCCGTGGTATACATGGTCGGCTTGGTAATAGAGCTCCTGAATGATCTGCGTGTAGAGCATACCGACAAGATAGGACAACGAGGTATCGTTATCGGGAATGACAGCGAAGATCGCTGTTTTCTGTTTCCCCAGTTCGCTGATGTCCATATCGTCATGGTCGGTGATCGAGCAGATCTGATCCATATTGAACGCTGCTAATCGCACCGCCAGCGAGATATTGATACTCTTCGCCGTTTTTCCTGCCGCCTGCTTGTAGATCCGATACTGCTTTACAGCAATGTGCATGGGCTGATTGTCGCCGAGCTGCTTGAACAGCAGATCGAGCGCTGACACATACGTTTCCTTATCCTCACGAACATCGGCGTAGGAGAGCATCTTCATGATCATGCTAAAGTTCTGTTCTTCCTCCGGCGCTTCGTACAGGAGATAGAACATGAGAGACTCGAGCAATGCGGTTTCCGCTTTCTCCCAGAACGGATCGCTGCCGCCGCTGCCTTTAGGGGTGGTATTGCGAATCAAGTTTGTGATTAAGCGCAGGACGTCCTTATCATCCCGAACGTACTTGAAAGGGTTATACCCGTCCGATTGCGAGAAATCGACAAGGTTGAATGCTTTAACTGTATAACCCTTTTCTTTGAGCAGATGCCCAACGGCGGAAAGAATTTCGCCTTTCGGATCGGTTACCACAAAGCTTGCGTTGCATTCCATGATCCCTGGCAAAGCAAGGGAGCGGGTTTTACCCGCACCGCTGCCGCCGAGGGTAAGGATGTTCAGATTCCGTCTGTGCTTATGGGTATCCATGCCGAGCCGAACGTGCTTGGTCAGCGGAAAGCTCTGCTTCTGTTCGATCTGTGCATTGACCTGCTTCGGAGAACCCCACTTTGCGGAGCCGTGTTCCTCGCCTTGCCGGAGGTTCGGTCGCGTTCCGAAGTACACAATCCCGCCGAAAGCGTATATGGCAAGGCACAGCAGAAGCGACCGTGGGGTATTCTGACACCATTCAATCGAGAAAGGTGTCTGCATGTGTTCCGTCAATCGGTTGAACACATCGAGCAAGCTCCCCCCGAGACACGGCGCAAGCAGAAGCGCGAACCATACAGTAGGCAAAAGGAGGATCCCGTAGAGTATGAGATCCTCCTTCTTGGTGTTTCGATTCTTCATGTCAGAGCCCTGCGCGCACCTTGTAGGGCCGCAACTTTTGAAAATGATACAGCACGGCAGCGACCTTGCCGCGATAGGTGGCGTCCTCCGGCAGGACACACTTCATACGGGAAAGAGCATCGATCACGATGTAAAGCTGCTCTTTGGTCAGTTCGCAATGGTAATACTTCATGCAGACACCTCCTTACCGTTCCTTCGTGTCCTTGGTTTTCTTTCTTCTGCGGGTGCGTTCCGGCTCTTCGCGCTCCTTCTTTTCGATTAGCTTGCGATTCGCTTCAAGCTGTGCGAGTACGGACGGCTTACGCTTGCCGTTCGGGTTCTCCTTCAGTCGATCTCGGTCGGAGCGCTTGGCTTCGGACTGTTCCTTGGAGTCTTTTGAGCTTCGCTTCGACCGAGTATCTTTTTTTGTCGGTTCTTCGGGTTCATCCTTCACCCGGTTGTAGCCGATGCGTTCCAGAATGTGGTTGACAAGCGGAATGCTCTTTGCGGCAATTACCACATCCACCTTTTCGTTTTCGGACTTCGTATCCACAAACGGCGCAAACAGCACTTGCCTTCTCGCCGATGCTTTGAACGCCTTGTACTGTTCCTTGGTCAGACTTAAGACCTGAAGCTCCTCGCCGGAACGAAGGAGCTTCATCATGGAAGTCCTGCCATACACCTTTTTATGATTCTTTGACCACGCAATGAGAATCGCTGCGAGGTTCTTTGCCGCGGAACCGGTCAGCCGGATGGCGACCTCGGTTCCGTTCAATGCCATGCGGACAACTTCGTCCGCCGCTTCACCGTTCATATGGTTCATCTCCAATCATTGTTATTGTTGATTTCAGACAATCTCCACTATTGTCTTCTGGATCGTTATGTGATAAAATACAGATACTTAGAGAAAAGGAGGGCTTGTGTATGTGCAGTCAGCAAGAAGTAAAGTCTATCATTTCAGAGCTTTATCAAGGCTTGCAGCCGCTGTTTCCAAACAGCAATATGGAAGCCATCCTGTTCGGCTCCTATGCAAGAGGTGAGCAAGACTCGGATTCCGATATTGATGTGATGTTTCTTGTAGATACACCCCAACAGGAGATCTCAAAAAGGACTTGGGAGATCGGAGATGTTGCTGCAAACATTCTGTTGAATCGTGGCGTTGTTGTTTCGCCGATTGTCGAGAACAGAAGTTATTTCCGTAAGAACGCCGATTTTCTGCCGTTCTTCCGGAACATTGCAAGGGAAGGAGTTCCTTACTATGCTTGATGCCGATTTGAAAGCGTTGTCGAAACATCGATTGGATCGTGCGGCACAAACCCTTGTCACCGCAAAGCGTGATCTTGATGCCGAGGATTATGCGTCCGCCAACAATCGTGCTTACTATTGCATCTTCTATGCCATGCGTGCTGTGCTTGCACTGACTGGTGAGGACTATAAGAAACATTCCGCAGTCATTGCGCGGTTTACCGAGCTGTACTTGAAAACAAAACAACTGCCGGCTGAACTTGGCAAGATCATCTCGACAGCTTCCATAATTCGAAACCACAGTGACTATCAGGATTTCTACATCTGCTCAATCGAAGACACGAAGAAACTGATTGAAAATGCAGAATGGATGCTGAATACGGTAACGACATTTCTTCAGCAACAATACAAAGCATAAAGGTGTTTGATTTGATCTTCCTGCAGTGCATAAGAGCATTGCAGGAAGTTATTTTTCTTCCCACAAATCCACTCGTTCCCGTTCCTCCAGTTCGACCTCTTCGCTCATCTGGTGTTCAATCCTCGGAGAGTCTGCCTGTATCTTTTCGCACAGGCGCAGTTTCTTCTGACATTCACGGATCTCGGCATTGATTGAGGCAACCTTTTCATATACTTCGTTTCGTTCCGCCTTCAATGCTTCAAGATCTGTTCCGTCCAGTTTCTGCTCCGCTTCCAGATACCGTTTGTAGTCCTCCTCGATTTCTACAACACCCTGCGTATACAGACCGGGGACGTCCGCTAAATGCTCGACCGTGGATAGTGCAGAATACAGTTCCCGACGACGTTTCTTTTTGCTGTTCCAGATGATCCGGCTCTTGTTGAGCGTTTCTACCGTTTCGTTTAGCTCTATAATCTTCGCTTGCAGTTGTTCCCTTGTGTCGATCTTGTTCCGATCAAGAAAAGCGGCTTGGGCTTTGTACTGCTCAAACCGCTTTAGTTCCTTGTAATTCACCTTTGGGTATTGCGTTCGCTTGCCCTGTCCAATGATGCCGAGAACGTACATCCACGAAACATACAGCGCACGGAATCCGCGCTGCTTGCCGTATGGGACAAATGCTTTCTGCACTTTTGGCATAATGACCTCAAAGGTCGGATCGGACATAGCTTGGTCGATGAAGCTTTCGATATCGCGCTCCGTCCATGACTTGCCATTGCGTTTGATGCGATAGGGGTGAGTGTAGCCGTCCGGTACGAATGACGGATAGGAACCGTGATGACGCACCATGTAGCCGTGATCTTCCATGAGCGCGTAAAACCCGCCGAGGTTCATTGCCAGCGACAGGCATTCCTCTACATCCTGATCGAACAGCTCGCGAAGCGTCATGAGTCCTGCTTCGTGCAGCTTCCATTCAGCGTAGGTAATGCCCTTGCCAGAGGTTTCCATAACGACGGATAAACCGTATTCTTTGCACAATCTGTCGGAGATCTTGCGTATCTGCTGATAGTACGACTGTGCTGTGCTATGGTACTTCTTTCCGGTTTTGAAGCTGACCGAGTTCAGCGTTATGTGGTTATGGATGTGCTCTTTATCCACATGAGTACCGAGCACAACCTCATAGTCTGACAGATGCTCTTTGATAAAACGAATACCGAGTTCATGAGCAACATCCGGCGTGATCTCATGGGGAGAAAAGGACTGGATGATGTGAAACGCCTGAATGCCGTCGGTCTTTCCGTACCGTTCTTTTGTTGCCTGCATCTGTTTTGCGGCATCTTTCGAATCGCAGTATTGGCAATAAGTGAACACGGCATCTTCGGTTTTATCCGGGTTTTGAACATAGCGGATCAGCTTATCAAGCCGCATTCGCTTGGACAGAATCTTGGTTATCGCCATGTTTTCTCCCACTCGCGCATGAGCCGCAGCACTTGCTGATAGGTTCGCTTTACTTCTTTGAGATCGCCATTCGAAACGTTCCCCGTAGTGTTCACCTTCCGAACAAGCTGATTAAAGTTGACGCCGATCCGGTCAATCGCATCGGTCAGCGATAGAAAGTCTGCGTTGGGACGTTCCTGAATCGGACAGTTCAAGACCATTTTTCGGATCAGTCCGGCATGGGACAAACCGGTTTGTTTGCAAAGGTCATTGAATCTTTGACCTTCCTCTTGGTTCAGCATAATGTGAATATCTACATTTCTTGTCCGCAATCGTTCACCTCCGATCTGATTCTTTTTGTTTTGAAAAGAAATAAGCATCGCCGTAGGCAAACTCCCGCTTTGCGGCATATGGGTATTAGGGCAGAGCCCTAACAAGCGGCGTTTGTGGATACAAAGGCGATGCTTGCAAGGACAGCGGCAGAGCCGTTCTGTCCTTCGTTCCGTAGTTCCAGCCCAACCCGTAGGAGCGGGGCTGAATCAATGAGATTTGATTATAGTTGCATTTTCTTATTTCACCGGTTATACTGGAAAGTCGAAAGGAGCTGATGAATATGAAGCGATTCGTCCCGCGGGACAAGATGAGTAAGCGCCATAAGAAAGAACTTGACTCGCTGAAGCGAACGGTCTGGGAAGTCAATCCAACAACCAAGATCGTCAAAAGCAAGAAGGTCTATGACCGCAAGAAACAGCCTCGGAACTACGAACCGTATGATTTCCGAGGCTGTTTTTATTTGCCTCAAGCCATGTAAAGAAACGTCGTTTACCGCTCCGGTTCCGGATCGTTCTTCTCCTTGTGACTTTCTTTGTACTGCTCCTGTCGGTGCATGAGATCCTCGTTGAAGTCCTTGCCGAAGGTCGGTGTATGATCGTACACCTTGTAGGAATCCTTCAGCATCTCCTTGATGTTCTCCGCTGCGTTTCGTCCCTGCTCGTCGTTGTCCAAGCCGAGGTTCACATACTCAATCTCCGGATGGTCAATGAGGTATCGCTGCAAAGCAACGGGTGAGCACCCGCCGAGGGAAACGCGGTGCGCGGGATACTGCTTCTTGCTGTAGCTGCAAAGCGTCATGTGCGAAAGCAGATCAATCGCGCTCTCAAATACCCATACCGATTTGCAGTTCTCGCCTGCGGGGATCGAGAACGCATACGCCTTGTTGCTGCCCGGTGCATCGTGCTTGCCTTCATTGAAACAGGCGCGGGTACATGCATACTTTGGTTCGCCATCCTTGTCCTTGCCGACGAATACCACCTGTGCCGGACATTTCTTCTCGGCGCGTTCACCGTTCTCGTCCGTGTAGGTAAAGGAATTGGTCTGGTAGATCAAACCCTCCTTCATGTATTGCGAGATAATCTTCGGTGAGATCCCGCGCTGGCAGAGGTAGGCATATGCCGCCTTGCTGTTTTCGCTCGGTGTCGGAAGCTCAAACGGTTCGGACTCCTTTGCGGAAATCTCGGACGCTTTCGGCAGCGGTCGCTCGTTGATGTCCTTTTCGCCGAGCAAGGTCTGCATGGCTTCGACAAAGCCGCGTCCCTCGTACTGCATGAGAAAAGAGATTGCTTTGCCGCCAAGCTGGTGACTGAACCAGTACCAGTGGTTATCCTTCATGTACAGGCTGTCGTGTTCTTTCATTCTGTACTGATTGCCTTCACGCTCCAGCTCATAACCGCGGGACTGCGCGTAGGCAACGAGATCGATGCTGTCTGCAGCGTCGATCTGTTCCTGTGTGTATCGCTTCATATAGTTCTCCTTATCTTTCATATTCGTCATTCGACCGTTCCGGAGATTCCTCCTCGCGGTCTTCGTTTTCTTCACCGATCGCGTCGCTTTCGTGCTTGTCAAGGTTCAGCAGCGCATCCAGTTCGGTCAACCGAGCCGTCTTCTCACGGAGTTCGTCTTCCTGGGGGAACGGCTTTTCGAGCTCCTCTTTAAGATTCCGTTCCTGATCGTGCAGCTCGGACAGCGTCCGTTCATACCCCTGCTTTCGTGCAGGAATCGAAGCAAGCGCATTGTCCATTCGGGTGATATTGCCGTACGCGTCTTCGCCGAGGTCGATCCGATAGGAGAGCGTTCCCTCCATTCGCATTTTGAAGGTCTTGGTAAAGGAATCATAGGCAAGGAACAGATCGAAGCCCATATAGTTGCCGATCATGGATTCATTTCCGGATGTCTTCGCCATACAAGCGGCAAGGATCGCTAAGCCTGCTTCCTTCTTTTCATCCGGTCCGTAGATCGTCCCGGATACGGTCATGCCTGCAAATCCGTCCACCTTGTGCTGTGCGTACAGTTCCATATCTGCTTCGCACCCGGCTATGTTTTCCTCGGTCAAGCGGATATCCTTCGGCACCTTTTTCAGAAGGCGATCCTCCAAAGAGTAGCGCATGGAGAGGTAGTTGGATTTTAAAAGCTTCAGTTTGGATACCTGTACCTCCAGATCCATCTTTTCCTTGATATGCGGATTGCCTGTAGCAAGGGCTTTGACCTCGGCATACGTCAATGCCGTCTCGTCAACATCCTCGCAGGCGCGGGCAGGGGTTTTGCTCGTCATGATCTGCCCGATAAACTTCTGCTTTGCCTCGATCGTTTGCCACATATAGCTGTCAAACGTGTTCTCGGTAACATAGCGAAAGATCTCAACCTTCGGGTTATCGTTGCCTTGCCGCAGGATTCGACCTTCGCGCTGAGCTATATCTGCCGGTCTCCACGGAATATCCAGATGGTGCAGAGCGATCAGGCGCTTCTGCACATTGGTTCCAGCACCCATCTTAGCGGTACTGCCGAGCAGGATTCTGACCTTTCCGGCTCGGACGTTTCCGAACAGCTCGGCTTTCTTCGTTTCGGTGTTCGCCTCATGGATGAACGCAATCTCTTCTTCCGGTACACCGCGTTCGATCAGCTTCATTTTAAGATCGTCATACACATTGAACTTGCCGTCGTTGTGCGGGGTGGACAGATCGCAGAACACGAGCTGCGCGGAACGCTGCTCCGAAGATTCGAGCCATATCCGATAGATATTGTCCAAACAGGCATTGACCTTGCTGCTGTCCTCGTCCGGCAGCATGGGATTGTTCAGTCGTTGATCGAGCGCGAGTTTTCGTCCGTCGTTCGTGATTTTCAGCATATTGTCCTCATACGGCTTGACAATACCCTTTCGGACATTATCCGCGCGCTCGGCGAAGCTCGCCACCATTTCCCGCTGAAACTCGCTCGGCTTTATTACCTCATTGTGGTATTCTGCTTCCGGTACGGGAAGATTGAGCATATCCGCTGTCTGCACGTCCGCAATGTCCTTGAACATGGACACCAACTCCGGAAGGTTGAAAAAACGGGCAAACCGCGTCTTCGCCCGATAGCCGGTTCCCTCCGGGGCAAGCTCAATCGCCGTGACCGTCTCACCGAATGTGGACGCCCATGCATCGAAGTGCTGCAAATGCGCGTCCTTCAGACGGTTGTACTGGAGATAGCGCTGCATGGTGTACATCTCCGTCATGGAATTGCTGATCGGTGTACCTGTGGCAAACACCACGCCGTGGCTGTCGGTGATCTCGTCAAGATACTGACACTTCATGTAAAGGTCGCTTGATTTTTGTGCCTCTGACTGGGCGATCCCCGCGACGTTACGCATCTTGGTGTACAAAAACAGGTTCTTGTAGTAATGTGCTTCGTCTATAAACAGCCGATCGACGCCGAGCTCCTCAAAGGTCACGACATCGTCCTTGCGTTCCCGATCATTCAATCGCTGCAGCTTTGTTTCCAACCCGCGCTTGGTTTTCTCCAACTGCTTGATCGACAGATAGTTTCCGGCCTCGGCTTCGAGCGCTTCGATCCCAAACGTGATCTCTTCGATCTGTTCCTCGATCGTCCGCTTCTGCCGTTCCAGAGACAATGGGATCTTCTCGAACTGCGAGTGCCCTATAATGACTGCATCGTAATCGCCGGTCGCAATCCGGCTGCAGAACCGTCTGCGGTTCTGCTTCTCAAAGTCCTTCTTTGTCGCAACAAGAATGTTCGCAGAAGGATAGAGCTGCAGAAACTCGCTTGCCCACTGTTCTGTTAAGTGATTGGGTACGACGAACAGGGACTTGTGGCACAGCCCAAGCCGCTTCAGTTCCATCGCCGCAGCGGTCATTTCGAACGTCTTTCCCGCACCGACAACGTGGGCAAGCAGGGTGTTCCCGCCGTACAGCACGCGCGCGATCGCGTTGGCTTGGTGCGGTCGCAATGTGATCGCGGGGTTCATGCCCGGAAACACAAAGTGGCTGCCGTCGTATTCCCGTGGACGTGTTGAATTGAACCGTTCGTTGTACATGGTCACAAGCCGATCACGGCGCTGCGGATCCTTCCAGAGCCAATCATGGAACGCTTCCTGCAGGAGCGTTTGCTTCTGCTGTGCAAGGATCGTCTGCTTCATGTTCAGCACACGCTTTTCACGCCCGTCATCATCTGTGACGGTATCGTAGATACGGACGTCTTTGAGATTCAAGCTATCCTCAATGATCTCGTATGCATTGATCCGATTCGTACCGTAGGTGACGTTTACCGTGACATTGCCGTAATCGGTGTTCTTGCCTTCGATTCGCCATTCGCCGGTGATATCGAAGTAATGCACCTGTACATACCTCTGCGCATGCCATCCGGGCTGCAGCGTTTCAAAGATGAACGCCTTGACATCCTCCTCCGGAATCCATGTCGCGCCGAGACGCACGTTGATCTCGGAAGCGTCCAGATCCTTCGGCTGCACCTTTTCCAATGCAGTAATCGAGACGGAGAGCGCTTCGGCTTCTTCCGTCCTTCCTGCATCTCGCAGCTTTTTCTGCACCGTGCGGAACGTGTTCAGCTTGCTTCGCACATTGCCGGACAAAAAGGCATCCGCTGTCACCAGCGGAAACGCTTTCAGGTCGAAGGTGTCGGGGTTATAGAAGCCCTCATAGTAGGTGCCGATGTCCCGAAAGACCAGTCCCGTGAGTTCGGCTTCGAGCGCATCTTCACTCTTTCCGGTCAACCCTGCCATATACGGAAGATCGACCTTCGCCTTTTCGGAAAGAGAAACGGTCAGCGCTTCTGCTGCTGTGTCCACATGGGTGATCTCGGTGTACTGGCGAACGGTGCGCTTATAGAACATATCCGCTTTCCGTTCCAGTTTCCCATTCTCATCGAGCACCTCCAGTGAGCAGAGCAGCGGGTATGACGAATCATCCGAAAACGCCATGCTGTTGCCGCGGCTGTTCAGAAGTCCGTACTTTGCGGTGTAGGCATCGTAAAGCGTATTCAGCTCATGCTGCGCGTCCGCGATCGCCGCGTCTGAATAGTCGTTCAGCTGCAGGTTGATCAGCTTGTGGGCACAATCGCGGATGGCGATCATGCCCTTGATCCGGTTCTGCGCGGTCAGCGATACCTCGATTTTGGACATGATCGAGTTCTCCCGGAAATAGATCTCTCCGTCCACAAGCGTAAAGGAGAAGTTCCGTACATCGGGATCGGCGGGCAGTGTCGCCTTTGCCGTTTCCTCCAGTTCATCCTCCTGCTCCAATGCGACGATCTCGCCGTGGATATTGGCAATCGCATCCCGGAGCTGTTCGTTAAGATCGGCGCCTTCAATCGGCTTCACGGTTTGCCCCATGCCGAAGCGGGCGCTTTCCTCAGCTAGCTCGCCGAGGATCATGTCCGGGTTCTTTAGGAAATACTCGTTGATCGAATAGCCGAGTTCGGACTTGCCGATGTGCAGCCATTCCTCGTCGATCTCGATCGGATGATCGCGTTTTTGCAAGAAAATGATGTCTGCAACGACGTCCGTTCCCGCATTGGCGCGAAACGCATTGTTCGGAAGCCGGATCGCGCCTAAAAGCTCCGCGCGCTGTGCAAGATACTTGCGTACAGCCGGATTCGCTTTATCCATGGTGCCGCTGGAGGTTATGAATGCGACCACACCTCCGGGGCGCACCTTGTCCAACGCTTTCGCAAAGAAATAGTCGTGGATCAGGAAATGGTTTTTATCGTAACGCTTGTCGGCAAGAGAATAGTCCCCAAACGGCACGTTTCCGATTGCGACGTCGAAGAAGCTGTCCGGATAGACAGATTCCTCAAAACCCTCGATACGGATGTTCGCGTTCTGGTAGAGTTGTCGCGCAATACGACCGGTCAGATCGTCCAGTTCCACGCCGTAAAGCTTACTACTTTTCATGCTCTCCGGCAGCATTCCGAAGAAATTGCCGATTCCGCATGACGGCTCCAGAATATTGCCCGTTTGAAAGCCCATATTGCCGATTGCTTCGTACATGGCGCGGATGACAACCGGAGAGGTATAGTGCGCGTCCAATGTGGAAGCTCTTGCCGATTCGTATTCCCGATCCGTCAGCAGTTCTTTGAGCTCGGCGTATTCGCTTTGCCACTGTTCTTTGGAATCGTCGAACGCATCCGGCAGTCCGCCCCAGCCGACGTATTGTGATAGAACGGATTGTTCCTCCGGCGTCGCAAGACGGTTCTCGGCTTCAATCGCTTTCAGCGTTCGGATCGCTGCGACGTTTCTCTGAAACTTTGTCTTTGCGCCGCCTTCGCCCAAATGATCGTCGGTAATCCGGAAGTCGGTTCGCTTGTTCACGGTCGGCGCGGCGGGGATCGGCTCCGGCTCTTGGAACTCGCGTTCCCATGACGGGCGCAGGTCGATCACAATGCTGTGCAACTTGACCGGTTCTTCCTGCGGTTTGGCTGCTTCAGGTTTTTCGACCGCAGGCTCATTTTGCCTTTCAGTGGAATCGGACAAGACTGGTTCTGGCGATTGTTCCTCTTGGATCGGTTCTTGGGGCTGCTGCTTCGGAGAAATAAACATCGCATTCCGCTGATCCTCTTTCAACAGCCGTTCAAAGTTCGCTTTGCTTTCAGTACGGAAGATCGGATAGCGGATCGTCGGATCGATCATCTCGACGTGCATGGCTGTCACGTTCGTGATCCGAAACTCCGTGCCGTCAAGATAGACGGTATCGTCCACGGCATACGGGCGATAGAGGACAGCGGATTCTTCAAAATCATCCGGCAGCAGTTCATCCTCCCAAATAACGTCTTCCACAGGGGAAGGGATGGCTTCGCGCTTTCCACCGAACAGGGAGAACTCGCCCTTGCGGTATGCAGTCAGATTCTCCACGGCTTTATGATGATCCTCATATTCGCGATCAGTGGAAAGCGAATTGGCTTCCAGAGAAACGAGCGTATCAAGGATCGCTTTAGCACGAGCGGGATCGGTCAGCTGCTTCTGTACCTCTTCAACGCATTCCCAGTAATCCCCGATCGGATTCTTGGAGAATGGATGCTCGTATGTGTTCGGCGCATCTAAAAAGACATTCACGATCATGCGGGCAATCTGCTTGTGTTCGTATTCGAGCATATAGTCCCGGTCTTTTTCCGACAGAAAGCGGTTTTGAGAAATCAGTGTTTCAATCCGCTGCCGAACCTTTGTCCAGTTCCATTCGATCTTTGCGTATGGTTTGGACATATCGCCATGGCTGAACATGATACCTTTGGAGGTAAACTCGCCTTGATCGTTTCCGGCGAGGAATCCGTGATGCTCCCCATGAATACCCTTGAGATGTTTTTCACGCTCGTTGCTATCAGAATGCGCAAGAAAGAACGCATAGGTTTCGAGCCGTTGTTCTGATCCGCGTTCACTGTCAGAACCGCGTAAAAGCTTGTCGATTTCATCCAACGAGATGAATCGGCTTGGCTGCGGACTGTAATCCTCGGCAACGGAGAAGCGGATCGGTTCCCGCTGCAAATCCTCCAGTTGGTGCAGCAGACGCATAGGACGATAGAATCGGAATCGAAGCAAATCGGGGTTTTCCTTGTGCGCTTCGGCAAAGGTGCGCCATTCGTCAATCAGCGCTTTCAGCGATTCAGGCTGATCCATACGCGCCATGATCTGATTGCGCTCTTCGTCAAATGCACCGCTTAACGCTGTGAAGGTGGGGAGCAGACCTTGCTCTCGACCTTCTTCGCTGAGATCACGCGCTGTAAAGATCAGAAGTTCGGCAAGCGTTGAGCGTTCGTACACATTGACGCGCAGCAGCTCCTCCTGCGGCAAGTAGCGACCGAGATCCAAAAGCTCCCGGATTCGTTTTGCGGCTTCCTCCCACGAAAGCGTCATGGTCATGCCGCCTTGCACGGTGTTTCCGGCAGAGATGCGAAACCCGTCCGCGTCGTACCAAACGGCGTATTGCCGGTCGTTCAGATAGAACCCTGCGCCGTTGGTGCCGTAGTGTTCTTTCAGAAACGCAGCGTTTTCCTCCGGCGTGTGATCCTTTGCAAAATACGCGCAGATGATCAGCCGACTGTTTTTGTCGTTCGCACCGATTGTCAGCGCCTCGTCAATTACCTGTTGGGAATAGCGCAAGGAGAGCGTTCCGGTACTTGCCGTCTCCGGCGTGATCTCCTGCAAATCAAAAAGGGACATCTGCGGCGTCGTTGGTTTCGTCCGCTTGACATCCCTCTTGAATTGCTGCTCTTGTTCCGGACTATCAAACAAAGAAGCGGGGAATGCTTCTTCCACCGCTTCTTCATCTGTGTCTTGGATCAGTTGTAAATCAGCTCCGCTGTTACGATCTCCTCGGCGCGGCTGCGGATGTTGTTCATCCGCTGTATCCACGCCATCTGATCGGCTGCTTTGAGTTGTTCGGTCACGCCTTCGCTCTGCGCCATCTTCTTGGTCAGCGCTTCGATCTGTTCTTTGCACAGATTGTCGATCTCCAGAAGGTGTTGGGTCAGCTTTCCCGACAGCACGAGCGCTGTCAGCGTTCCGTCCTTCTTTCCCTCCAGATAACGCTTCCGCATCCGTCCGTACTTGCCGATCGGGTTCTCCGGCTGACTGTCCATGACGAGGTTCGGAATCTGTACGTTGCCGACTTGCGTGTAGGTCAGTTCCATTGCTTTTGCTCCTTTCGCTATTGTTCTCACCTGCATTATCGCCGATTTCATTTTCTTTTGCGAGGATGTCGCGCGATTCTTTTTCAATTTGTCGGACACTTCGTTCAATCTGACGCAGGATCATTTCGGAGATGTCGCTTGTCGCTTCCCCGAGACGGGAAACCGTTTCGATCGTGTTGAACTTTGTAATCGGTTCAAAGTCATCGTCGGTCAGATATGTGTCTGCTGCATAGCCAAGCCGCTTCAAAACCGTGTAGGCAACCGAAGCACCGAGCAGCAGTTGGAATGTCACATCCGAGCCGTCCTCCTGAGCAAGTTCGCTGTCACCGAGTTCACGCATGAAGGCGTCGAGATAATCCTTCTGGTTATCCGTGACAGCGTTCAGCGCTGTTCCGAACACTGCGGAGGTCAGATCGGTCACGCCGCCGAGATCTCCGAAGCTGTTCTCCAGTTCTTCCGAGATTCGGGCTTCCATATTCGGCGTTTGCTGCCACAGCTTTAATGAGGTGTTCTGCCGGGAGTTCGTGTCCGATACATCGAACACATACCGCAGATGCGGTTTCTCGCCTGACGTGTCGATCAGCGCGATTCCTTTTGCGCCTTTGTTGACCCAGCGGTGCAGGCGTTCGTTCCACATTCCGATCTCCGCGCAGGCGGCGGCTTCAGGCTTTTGTGCATGGATCAGCACCTGATCCCGAAACGGGTATTTATAGAGCCATGCAGCGGAATCCAGAAACGCTTTCCAATGATCGGGCGAGGAGGCGACGGACAATGTGGCGTCAAGTGCCAGGCGTGAAATACGTTCCAGTTTCGTTGCCATGCATGGCATTCCTCCTATCTTTCAAAATTGTCCTTCGTTTGTTTTTTGTTGCGGTTCATATAGTCTTTGAGCGTCATCTGCCCACCCGGAGCAAAGTTCAGATCATACTCTCCGAGCAAATAGAACCCTTTCTCATTCAGCGGCACGGGCTGATCGGTCAGAATCGTCCCCATGTGATTGACCGCGATATGGTTTGCAATCTCACAGGCATACCCGTTCTCACCGTCTTCCCGTACTTCGTATCGATAGATACCTTCGGGAACGGTGTCCGGATCGATCCGACAGTTATGGAACAGCGCAGGATGATCGAACAGCTCGACGCAATCGAATGCTTCCATTCGTGCATCCAGTAAACGGGTCATGCTTTTGAATTGCCCGTTTTCGTCGTACATGGTTGGGCTTGCGCCGGGCACGTCCCAACCGAACATACTGCCGCAGACCATAGCGGCGCACTGCGCTTTGGTCAGTTCATACTGTGCGTTGTTGAATGCTGCGGTTTCCTCGTTCCGCTTTCGATTGCCGGGCACATTCCAATCGGACGGATAATAGCCTGTCATGCCGCGACGAATGTTGACCAGATCGCCGGTCGAGGTTAGGACTGCCATACAGGAGGCAGGGAGCGGAAACTGAAGTCCGGTTTTCTGCTCAAGCTGTTCCACAAGCGTGTCACAGCGCTCGAGGTAGATACGGTATGCGGCTTGTTCCGAGGTTTCGGGAATACGACCGTAAAGCGCATCGGGATTGCTCTGATCGTACAGACAGATCGCAAAGCGCTTCTGCATGGTCGGGTATTCAAGCAAAACAACGCCTTTGTCCCCAACGGGGAAGCGCTCCTTGACGTTGTATGTTTCGATAATGTTCATGTGTTATCGCTCCATTTCATCTGCGCTGGAGAACGTGAACTCATCCGTCACATACGGCAAAACAAGCAAGCCGCTGTTGGTTCGGATGAATACCTCCGGCTGCGAAAAGATCTCCCGATACTTGCCGATCATATCTTCGGAAAGCGAATCGAAGTCTTCTTCACCGCAGCCGACGATTAGAAACGGTCCGGCGATCACGTCGTTGACCTCGCCGTTTTCATCTCGCAGCGCGCGGCAAAGCTCCATACCGTTGAGTTTGCCTTCCTCATTGCAGATAATTGCCACGGGGTCTTCAAACGGGTAGACGGCTTGAATCCAACCGTCGACCTCGTGCTGCAGGGATTCCAGGCCCGGATCAATCTCCTTTACAAAAGGTGCTTTGTATTGTTCAACGCGCAGAACTTTCATGTTCGTGATCCTCCTTTCCGGGCGGAACAAGCGGCTTGTCCGCAGGCTCGACCGTATTGCCCAAGTATTCCATCTGTTCTGCAAACTCGCAGATGTGGTACAAATTGCCGCCGATCTCCGCATGATAGTCGTCGATATACCGGCAGACACGTTCCGCCGAAGATCCGTCCTTGCGGCGAATCCGGATCTTGCCGCCGTCCGGTATGCGGAACAGCTCGTGATAACGGGAATCAATGAACCGGATACCTTTCTGCGCTTCTGAAAGATGCTGGTCGAGCCATTCCCGCTTGTATGCGTAGATATAGGCGTTGTACTCGCCTTTGTTCGAGTTCAGTCGGCAAAGATATGAATACTGATCCGTATCCACGCGGATACCGAAGCTGCGTCCGTCAGCCATTTGGCAGGACGGATGGCTGTAGCAGTATCTCGCAAGCGCCTTGCGATCCTTGAGAATCCCGTCATATTCCGGATCAAAGCGCAGAGAGCGGATCACTTCGTCGAACTCGTCCTTGAACGCCTGCGTTTTCAGTTCCGCATTGTGATCATCCCATGTGGTAAAGAACCCGTTTCCATCTGTGTCCATATCTGCGCGCAGATGACCGATCAGACCGCATCTCGATTCGATTGACGATGATTGGGAATACGTGTAGAGTTGTTCGTTTGGGAGAATGTCCCAGATTTCAAGATCCACTATGATTGACCTCCTTATTTGATCTTTTCGAAGCGTGCTTTGCCTCAATATTTGGATTAAGCAACCGTTGAAGTGCAATTAGAGAGCATCCATATTGATGACAATCGGCTCTTTCGTTGGCTCGTAGAAAAAGCTCTCATATAGCACCTCCTGCCTGACAGTTCAGCATATTGGAGCGCTCGTGCCGACGAAGCCAGTCAATGAGACTGTCTCGCAGAATGAAGGATTGCGTTCCGATCTCAATCAACGGAAAGGATCGATCGGATGTGAGAATAGAAACGGTTTCGTTTGAGAGATGAACGAAAGAAATTAAGTCTTCGAGCGACAGAACAAGAGGAAGAACGGTATAACGTCTTTCCTCAGTACGAAATTGATTATTCAATTGTAAATACCTCCTTTATGACATATTAGATATGTTTATTGTAGTTGCTCTTGCTTTCCCTTTGGCGTGTAGACAGATTGAAAAGGTTTCATCATAATGAAACAAAAAAGGAGATGACCCGTATGAAATCTTTGTCTACCCTCATATCAGAATACTTACACGCATGTGAATTTGAAAGGAAACTATCACCCGACACTCTGAAAGCATATAAGATTGATCTGGAACAGTTTGCGCACATGGCAGGCGAACTACCGACTGATAAGCAGCAACTGTTAGATTACATACAGTATCTGAATTCCAGCTTTGCTCCTCGCACCGTAAAACGCAAATTAGCAAGCATTCGGGCCTTCTATCATGAACTGCTGCGAAATGAGACCATCTCAGCAGATCCATTTATGAAAATCAACATGAGGATTCATTCGCCGCAGCAAATACCGAGGATCATTCCAAAGCAGATCATGATGCGACTCTTAGAGAACGCTTATCGTTTGTACAATCCAAACGATGCGCGTTCTATCCGGGATATACTGATATTGGAACTCCTATATTGCACAGGGTTGCGTGTCTCTGAGCTGTGCGCATTATCAACAGATACATTCATTGTTTCAGATGATGATGTCTCAATTCTGATTAAGGGAAAGGGTCAACGAGAAAGAACCGTAAGAATTACGATTCCGCAAGTCGTTCTAATTGCAAACCGTTATATCAATATTAGGGCAAAGAACAACAAAGCTTTATTCATGAATCGAGATAAAAAACCGTTATCGACACAGAGCGTTAGAAGAATCATCAACAAGTATCTTGCGATGGTAGCAGAAGACTATCATGCAACACCGCATATGTTTCGGCACACTTTTGCAACATCCCTTCTTGACGCAGGTGTGGATATTCGGATCATTCAATCGCTACTCGGCCATAGCTCGATTTCCACTACACAACTATATACGCATGTCTCGAACAACAAAGCAGCAACAATTCTTGCAGAAAACCACCCGCGTGGGAAGATGCATTACTCACTGTAACGGACAAAAGCAAGCCGAGAATCATGGCTTGCTTTTTTGATAGATAATTTGTAATTATCATCACAATATTATGAGGGATAATAAATGATCTCTGATTTAGTAAAGCATATACAAAAACTATTAGCCGTCGCAGCAAAAACAAAGCATAAAACAAATATGCTAGTTCTCGCTACGTTAGCAGAGGAGGCTGCTAACTATCCGGATTATGAAAAACACTCTGTTAAAACGAGTTATCTTACAAGACAAGAGCTCAGCGAGATTGTAATTAGTCTCAGAAGGTTTTGCAACTATTTAGTATTGTATACCGATATAGAAGACTTCTTGCACGATTATTATTCCGGCAATCTCAAAGTCAATCCTACTATGGTTTTCGAAACCGGTGCTAAAGGTATTGGGCGAGGAAAAGAAGCTCTTATTCCTGCTTTATGCGATATTCTGGGCTATCCGCATATTGGATCAGATGCGACATCGAATATTCTTTGTTCTAGCAAGTATCAGTGGACCTCCATTTTACGAAGCAACGGGATTAGGGTTCCTGATAGCTATTTGTTCATAAATGGTCATTGGATCACGCCACCCCCATTAGGAGAACGGTTTATTATCAAGCTGAATTATGAATGTGCAAGCATCGGGCTTTCTTTAGATTCATTGATAATAAATGATGGAATGAATTTGACTACTAAAGCGATACAATTACAAAAGGATTACAAACAACCCATCATTGCCCAAAGGTATATTGAAGGATATGAAGTTGAAGTCCCAATATTAGTGAATCATCAGTTTAGAGATGCGTTGGTCCCAGTAGGTTTGGCATTAGGTAATCAAAAATATTATCGGGAATCTTTTATGGATTACGATACTATATATACTGACAACTATGATTTGTACAGTTTTGCAGAGGTTTCTCCAGAGCATTCTGAACAATTACGTCAATGTGCCAACCGAATAATCGACATTCTCGACTTAAGTGGATATATGCGCATTGATTTTCGCGTTACTGAAGATGGCTCGTTTAGCGTGTTTGATATCAACAACGATCCTTCAATCAATACTTCTGGTTCATTTATAAAAAGCATTGAATTACTCGGATTTAAAGCGGAAGACATTGGTGGCATTCTAATTGGCAACAGATTAGTTTAATCGCTCCAAATCTGTAGATCGCTAAAAATAAGCCACTTTCCCCAAAAACTCCAAGCAGGACCTACGCATTGTGCTCCAAGATCATTCCATCCGTTTCGACTTAAATCGAAAACATTGAAAGACAATGCTTTTTCTAATATGCAGTTATTCCTTGCTGAAAAGTAACTTTGATCATGAGGAAGAGGTTTAAGAGAGCATAGTTTTAAAAAGCGCTTCTCATTAAAAACGCCGTTCTTCATATAGTCCAGCACACAATCATTGCACTCTATAATGTAACGATAGTAGTCATCAATACCGTCATTATATTTAATATGATCGGATAGATTATGCATCTTTTGGGCAGCTAATGATAGATTCCCATTATAACACAGCATAATAGCAGCGTTGTTTTGAAGCAGTATATTGGTTATAACGTCGTTTTTACTAGTTTCAATTAGCTGCGTCATCTTCAGCATAACCTCATCAAACTGTTGACTGCCTTGAATATCTCCCCGGAGCATGGCTGCAAGAAAATAATTGTTTATTAGAGCATCCTCAATACCAAAAGAGAGATATTGAAAATCATTTGCAATTGTCAATGCCGAACTAGAGTAGTGAATTGATTCATCGTAATTTCCCATAACTAAAGCATTTGCAGCAGAATTAACCAAAGCAACGAGAAAAGGATATAGACTAGGTAATTCTCTAATTCTTTTTTCATAATATTTGACGGCTTGCTTAGTATAAATGTATGCAACATCTATTGTATAACAATAATTACATCTAGCGAGGAAATAGTATTCTAGATGTTCTATTCCTTTATCGTACGGTAAATACTGTCTCTTTACTATTTCAATCTCTTTTATTAGTGAATGTGAAGAATGATTGTATAATTCGTTTTGTGCGCCTAACACCAGTATCGCAGCTCGCATCCACTGAAATGGACTTTCTTCCTGGAACGTCTTATCTTCAATCCATCCGTCTAATAGATTTATAGCAATGGAAATAGATGACTGCGTCAATGACCCATTAATATATGCAAGCGCTTTAATGTAATCCGCTTCAAAGGAGAGTCGACTATCTTGTAAAGTGTTTGGTGAATGAACAACAGTATTTAAATCGCCAGAAAAATAGCATGTGTATAGTTCGGCAATGGATTGATATGCTTCAAACAACTTGTAATGCTTAATCAAACGCAATTTGTTCGGAGGGAGTATTGGCATAACACGATATGTATGATATTCATGTAGTGCTGACAAAATATAATAGATTGCCGCCTCTTGATCCTCTCCTGCACATACTAATTCATCAGCAATGTACTCAAACATGGAAGGCATTAAATGCTTAATACAGTTTGCCAATTCGTAATGGAATTGCTTATTACTCATATTCTCGTCTCGAAAAGCACGCCAAACAAAGCTGTCAACAAATTTAACGGAGTCAATATCATCTGACAGAATATGATTATCTGTAGAAATACGGATGCTCTCACTAAAATCAACCTGCTTATATGCAGTAAACAGTTGCAGTAATCTTTTATATGAACGTTCACCTATAAGTGATGCGCGGTTTAATAAATTGACCACTAGTTGAAAACGTGACTCAATAAGCGTGCCTTGGAGCTTCTTTAACGTTATACTTCGGTACTCGTCGCTATCGTCGATCATACTCGTTCCATTGGATTTGATGAGCTTACAGATTTCAACTAATAACCCAATATTACCATTTGAGAGATCGTATATCCTACTAATTGTGTTAGGATCAATCTGCATGGTTGGAAGAATGGCACTGATAGCTTCCGCTGTTTGAGATTTAGGTATTGTATTTAAGGAGAACACCTCGTGGAAATTTAAATGAGTTGACGAACGGATATCCTCAGAACTCGTACATATAAATTCCCAGTTTCTATTATGAGAATAAAAAGAAAAGAGTTTAGATAAAAAGCTCAATGAACAACTATCCCAATTGTCAATTGCTTCACACAGAAAAACAATTTTATTTGTGCGTATAATCCTTTCAAAACGCATTAATATCTCTGTTTCAGAATTGTTAAAAATTGATGGATAGATTTTCTTTTGATTAAGGACTCTTGATAATACATCACCAATTTTGGGAATGATCGCTGCAAAGTTTTTTCCTGTTTCTATTAGATTTGAATAGAGAATATCCTCGTTTTGTGCAAGCATAATTAAAAAAGGTGCATAGTCTTGATTATATTTTACTCCATCATAATCTGTGCACAATTGAACAACTTGCAAGTAAGGGTTTGCTGAATAATATCGGTTAAGCATTCCTATAAGGTAATGTTTCCCTGATCCTGAAGGTGCTTGTATTAAAAACCTTTTTGAAAAATCGGAGTTCTCTTGTATTTGTTTATATATGTGCCACTGCCCGGTAAGCTTTGATAAAAGTTTGTTATTCATCATTCTCCTATAACCATGATTTTAATATATGATAATTACAAATTATCTACCGGTATTATAGCAGATTATGTCGCTCGTTTCAATATGAATTAGCATTTTTATACCAAAGCAATCCAATCGTGATCGATTTATCATTCGGCGAGGAGCACCTTTGAACATATACGATGTTTCGACTGTAATCGAAGCATATCAAGCTGTTTAACTTTTTATCTTGACAATGCAGGATAAAAAAGATAAGATAGGATATCATAGAGCAGAGGTGCTTAAAATGACACAGCAAGAACGAAATCGCATTCAGCAGAGAATCGACAGTTTGCCTCCGGGAGGCATTACTTACAAAACGATCAACGGAAAAAAGTATCCGTATTATCAATGGACAGAAAACGGAAAGCAACGCGGACGCCGTATTCAAGACGATGAAATGACTTCGCTTTCAGAGCAAATCGAGGAGCGAAAGCGGCTGCAGCAAATTCTGAAAGAATCGCCTGCTTCTACGGATACAGAGGTGTTCGCCGCAACCAGAACGGGTGAAGCGCTGAAAAGGTATATCGCGCCGGTGGCATCGTTTCAAAAACGTGAGTTGATACATTCTCTGCGCGAGTATATCTTTGGCGGTGTCTCGGATCGCGTTTTTATCTTGTATGGATTAAGACGGACCGGGAAAACCACTATGATTCGACAGATCATTTCCGAAATGTCGGAAGAGATGTTTTCTCGAACCGCCTTCATTCAAATCAACGCTTCCAATACGATGGCTCAAATTCACCGAGAGCTCAGAAATCTTGAGGCACACGGATACCGCTATGTTTTCCTTGATGAAGTAACGCTGATGGATGACTTCATTGAAGGTGCCGCACTGTTTTCCGATGTCTATGCCGCAAGCGGAATGAAGATTGTGCTGTCCGGTACGGACTCATTGGGCTTTGTCTTTTCGGAGGATGAACAGCTCTACGATCGTTGTATCATGCTGCACACGACATTTATACCATATCGTGAATTTGAGGGGGTTCTCGGCATCAAGGGAATCGATGAATACATTCGATATGGCGGAACCATGAGCATGGGTGGAATCAAATACAACGCAACGCCCACATTTGCCAGTAAAAAGTCGACGGATGAGTATGTGGACAGCGCAATCGCCAAGAACATACAGCATTCATTGAAGAACTATCGGTATGAAGCGCACTTCGGCAGTTTGATTGAGCTATACAACAAAAACGAACTGACGAGTGCCATAAATCGCATCATTGAAGACATCAATCACCGGTTTACAATTGAAGTGTTGACAAGGCAGTTCAGATCAACCGATCTGCGTATTTCGGAGAACAATTTGAGAAGCACAAATGATATCCTCGATCGAATTGATAAGGAAAAGGTTACGCAGCGATTGCGGGAGATCCTCGAAATCAAGAACAAGGAGGAGCAAACCGTCGAGATTACGGAAGAGCATCGAGCCCAAATCAAAGACTATTTGGATCTTCTAGATTTGACCCTTGATATCGACATTATACATATGTCGAATTTGAACAGGAAAGAGACGAGAACGGTCATTACGCAACCTGGCATGCGCTATTCGCAAGCAGTTGCTTTGATCAATCAAATCATGCTTGACGAGACTTTCCAAACGCTTTCGCTGACGGAACGGAACATGGTAACAGAACGTATTCTAAATGAAATCAAAGGCAGAATGATGGAAGACATTGTGCTTCTCGAAACGAAAAAGGCAAAGCCAAACTGTCAGGTATTCAAACTGCAATTTGCTGTTGGAGAGTTTGATATGGTAGTATTCGATCCGGATCATGCCTGCTGCGAGATTTATGAAGTCAAGCACAGCAAAGAGATTGACAAGAATCAAATACGACATCTAATAGATCCTGCGAAGTGCAAAGATACGGCGTTTCGATATGGAAGTATTCAAGGAAAGTATGTTCTTTACCGCGGTGCGGACACCGTTGTGGACGAAATCAGATATCTCAATGTTGAGGATTATCTGAAAGCATTGCCTGCCGTGCGATAAACAAGTGCTTTTGATAAAGATGTAGCCGCATTTTTAACGGCTACATCTTTTATATATGCCTTACTGTTTCTTCTTTCTGACCTGCAGAAAGATGAACCCGCCGATGATGATCGCGACAAGCACGATAGCGATGATAACTTTCGGGGTCATACTCAAACCTCCTCTCTCAACTTACGACGCTTCTTTGCGACAATGATCGCCGCGGCGACAAGCCCGCCGAGCAGAAGGAGAACTCCGGAGCAGAGCGCCGGGAATTCCCACCAGTCGCTGTCCATACCGAGCTTGACGAACTTGTGGTTTTCGATCCGGAACGTCAGCGGCTCGCTGTTTGTGTTCTCGCGGGTCAGTTCAACCTTCTGTGCGGAAATCGGGAAGTAACCGTCCGGGGTGACGGTTTCTTCAATCCAGACTTCGCCGAGCGGCAAGCCGTAGATCACGAGCTCGCCGGTCCCATCGGTGATCATATCGGTGATCGTACCATTCGGATCGTAGAAGAAACTGCCGTCTGCTTCCTTGCGGAGTTTCAGAATCTCAAAGTCACTTTCACCCTTGACCTTCAGGCAGAAACCAGCGCCTGCCAGCGGATTCCCGGACTTCGCATCCACCTTGATGATCTTGAGTCCGGTGGGGCAGTTCTCGACGGTGACGATCTTCGGATTGGAAACACCGTCTCTGTCCGTCAGCGTAAAGGTAACTACCTCCGGTCCGATGTAGCCGGTCGGATAGACCTCTTCGAGCGTGTATGTGCCTGCGGGCAGATAGCGGAACTCGACAAAGCCGTTTTCATCCGTGAAGAACGTGTCTTCGCCGTCTTTTGCCCAGACACGGAAATTCGCAGTAGTTGCAATCAAATCCTCAGCGGCTTCCTCTGTAGGCGCTTCCGCAGCAGCATGACCTCTTTTGGGAGTTTCGGCTTCCTCGATAGGCGGGTTATCGGCTTCTTCCTTGCCGGGTTGTTCCGAACTTGCAGTATGAGAAGAAACCTCGCTGTACGGGATCGTTCTCACGGTCTGACCGTTGGAATCTACGAGCCGGAATTCGACGTTTGCAAACGGCTGTCCCGTATAAAGGTTGATCTTGTTGATCTGCAGGCAGATTGGCTCGTCCGTGATGTCGGTCGTGCCGGTGATCACACCATGAAAATCCACGGAGAACGTGAAGGTCTCCGGATTCAGCGTGAAGCCGTCAGCTGCTACCGTTTCCTGGAACGTGTAGGTATCCGCGGGAAGTTCGTACAAGATGATTTCACCGTTCAGATCGGTCGTGTCCTCAAAGATTACCTTGCCTGCCGAGTTCGTGATCTTAATGACCGCCTCGTAGATGGGCTTGCCGGTGGTCAGATCCGTCTTCTTCAGGACTACATGAGTCTGCTCATTGGTGCGCTCAAAAACGATTGTCGCCTTGTTGTCGGTCGTGATCTCCGCTTCAATGATTTCATCCGAAAGAACGAAGCCGGGCGGGGGCACGATTTCCTGAACGTAATACTTGCCTACGGGAAGATCGATCGAGCAGGCATAACCGTCCTTATCGGTGGTCATGGTATCGTACAGGAGCCCGTTCTTGTCACGGATCTCATACTGTGCGCCTTCCAGCATACGTCCGGGATTGGAATCGTCTTCTTTCCAGATGGCGATGTTGCCCTTGAACCGTTCGTTTTCGATCGGCTTCTTGAAGTAGTCAGAGTTCGCACCTGCGACAGTCACCGGGAAGGATTCCTCGATCAGATGGATCGTTTCATCCGGAACCTTCAGTTCCTTCAGGTAGTATTTGCCGAACGGAAGAGTGGTGACAGAGGTTGCAACACCGTTTTCATCCGTGGTCAGAATGTCCACCAGAGTGTTCTTCGGAATGACCTTGATGGTCTCTGCGGTATATACACCGAAGACCGCTCCGGCAAGCGGACCGACCTTGAAGGTCATAGTCTCAGTATCGAAGAACTCACAGGTCTTCTTGATTTTGATCGAACCGGGAATACGCTTGTTGGTTGCGGAGACCTCCGCATACACGATCGGCGTATTCTGATCCTTGTACGCAAGCGTGACGGTGTAGATCGAGGGATCGAGATCGTAACCCGCTACGGTCTTGGTTTCCTGGATGGTATAAGTACCAAACGGCAACAGACCGGTTTCGGCAATGCCGTTTTCATCTGAGACGATCGTTGCAATGACCGTGCCGGAAGAATCCTTTACCTCAAACTCGCAGCCCGGAAGTCCTTTGACCTCGTACTTCGGAGAATGGAGCTGACCGTATTCGGTTGCTGTAGCGGTCGTGCCGGTCAGCACATATGCGGTCTTCGTGATCTTGATCGCGCCTTTTGCGGTTTCGTTCTCCAGTTCAAGCGTTGCGGTTTCGCTGACCTTGACGATGACGGAGTGCGTCAGACCATCCACTACATACGGTTTGACGGTGGACAGTTCCTTGACATAATAGGTTCCGGCATCCAACTCGTTCACGGTCACAGTACCGTCACTTCCGGTCGTAACATCCTTGACTTTCTGCGTACAGTTGGCGTCCTTGTAGATACCGAACTTAACGCCTGTCAACGGCTTGCTGTCGTCGCCGACCTTCTTGATCTTCAATGCGCCGAGCGCCGGAGTATTGACGCCAAAGCTCGCGGTCGCCACAACTTGCGCGGTCGTGGCGCACAAAAAGATTTTTTGCAGGGAATCGTTCGACGGGATGTATGCCGTGATATTGTCCAGCGATCGGGTGTCCTTACCGGTTGCACTGATCGTGAACGTCTTGCCCGCAGCGCTCATGGGTGCGGTGATCGTCAACTGCTCGGTCTTGTTGCCTGTATATCCGGTGACAGTAACACCGGTGGGGAGACCAGAGGTATCGAGCGTATAGCCGCTGTTGATATTCGTCAGCTTGACCGTGGTTTTGCCGGTGAAGTTGTCACCGCTCTTGCTGAGTGTCAGCGATGCAGGCGTGAACTCGATGTTATGACTGAGCTTCTTTTTGTCGCGCGCCATCTGGAGGAGTTCGTCCGCCCAGGTCAGAACGTGCTCATAACCTTTCTTGGCACGAATTGCATCCGGATGCGTCTTCCTGTTCGTGAAGCTATATGAACCGGGCTCGCCGTTCTCGCTGAGCCAGAAGCGGATCGCATTCGCGGTCGCTTGGCGAGCTTCATCTTCCGCGAAACCATCCGGGGTATTGCAGGGATAGCCGTACATGAGGATCGTCTGCAGACCGGCAAGCGTGTTCGTACCGAACACAGAGGATGGTGCTGCGGGAGAATAAGTATCGCTGTGCGGATTTCCGTCTGTATGCTCAATGCAGTAACAGACCTGACCGGTCGACTTGATCCAATGTTTCGGTGTATTCAGATCTTTCCACTTGCCGCCCGAATAGTATTCGAGGTAATCGAAGGCGGAGTTCGTCTGGGACTCAATTTCGACAGTCGCTTTGGTTTCTCCGGTATCTGCAGATGCCAAAGCAGGCGCGAAAGAGAGAAGAGTAATTAGGCACAATGCAAGTGCCAGGAAACGGGTGATTGTTCGCTTCATGTTTCTTTCCTTTCTTCTTCAAAAAATAATTCCCGATCTTTGATCGGAAGTGTTGTCCTCATATTGGCAATCGCAGAATCTGCATTTGCCGGTTTTAGGGTTATATCCTGGACAGACAAGGCAGGAATCGTCTTTGATTTCCCGCGGGCTCTTGTCAAAGTTCGGGATCTGCTGCATAAGGTGTTCGTAGAATTGATGTTCTCCTGATGTGAAATACATGGGTTCTGATCGTTTCCCTACGGAAACGGTTCTCCTTCCGGTTCGGAGGCAAGGAGAAGATTCACTTGCTGCGCCGTTATACGAAGGAACACTTTCCATACCTCCGGAATTGCTGCAAATGCCCGAATTGATCTCGGCATCCGGACGTGCCATATCTGATACAGGTATCGGATGATCGAAAAGCAGGCGTCATATTCCCCGGAATCTTCGCAGGCGACGAAGTACCGCCGAAAGTCCGGCGAGAAGGAGTCACTGATATTGACTGCCAGTTCAACCGCCTCCCCGCGAAGTCGCGTTGTGTTCGGTTGATTACTGACCAAATACTCCTTGGATTTCAGAAATCGCATTGCTTGATCCAGATTCATGCGATCATCCGATTCGTTCTCTTTTACTGGAAGATGCTTCATATCCGTTACCGCTCCTGCTCCTGCGCTTTTTCCTCTCTTGCTTGCCATTGCTGACGATACCGTTCCATCCATTCATAGATCTTTTGTTCCATCTGTTTGCCGGTCGTGCCAGCAGGGAAGAACTTTTCTATGGTATTGAACCGGAACGTTATGGTTTCATACATGGGCTTTTCGATGGTTAAAACATCGACAATCCGTTTATCGGTGATGGTCTTATCGGCTGCCATCTTCTTCAGCTTCTGTGCTTGAGACAATGATGGCGCAGTTTCTTCTCGCTCCATAACCTCTTGGACAATCGCTTGGTCGGCAGGATCGAGATAAGATAATTCGACTGCTGGATTGAATGACAGCCGCGCTTCATTTACTGCATTTTGCAAAGCGGGGATCAAATTGGTTAGGCGTATATATCGCTGAACCTGCGTGCCACTATCACCAGTTTGACCGCCGATTTCTTCTCGAGTTCGTTTTTGTGAAAAATGTGGACCAACTTGGTCCACATTTTTTTGCGGTCTGCCTGCTTGCCTTCTCATTGCCTCCAGTTTCATTTTATACGCATTGGCTTTTTCAATCGGCTGTAATTTCTCTCTTTGTCGAAGATTGCTGTCAACCATGAGGATCACGGCGGTATCGTCGTCAACCTCGCGGATAAAGCTCGGAATCTTCATAATGCCGGCTTGACGGCACGCCTCTACGCGGTTATGCCCGGAAATGATTTCATACGTTCCGTCATCCTTCGGACGGACAACGATCGGGGAGATTACGCCGTTCTCCTTGATGCTCTCGACCATCTTGTCCATTTCTTCTTCCGTGTACGAATGAAACGGCTGATTCGGGAAGGGGAGAAGCGTGTCGATGTCCAGCTCCAATGGCCTGCCGTCCGGCTCAGGTTCTTCCACACCATACATTTGCTCGTATGTCAGCGGTTTGAACCGATCCTTGCTGAATTCAGTGTCGTTCATTCGCAAGCACCTCTTCTACAAGGCTTGCGTATGCTCTCGCCAAATGATTCCACGACATATATTCGAGCAAACTCATTCCGCGCGCGGATGCTTCGGATGCTTTGACAGACGTAGGCAGCTCTGTCTGAAAGACCTTGCTGCCATATCTGAGCCGAAGGTTCTTTGCGTTCGTGCGCTTTGCGATGGAGATGTCGTTCCGTCTGACGATCACGATTCCCTCCAAGGAAAGAGAGGGATTCATTTTTCTCTGTACGTCGGTCATAGCGGCAACGATCTGTTCGACGCCTTCAACACCGAAGAACTCCGGATCGACAGGGATCATTACGCTGTCGGCGGCAACGAGCGCGTTCAGAGTCATGAGACCGAGACTCGGCGAACAGTCGATCAAGATGACGTCGAAATACTGACGCAGCGTATTCACATATCTGCGCAGATAAAAAGGCGCGTCGAGATCACCTTTCAAAGAGTGCTCAAATGCGTCGAGTTGCTTGTTGGCGGGCATGACGCTGATCTTTTCGTATCTTGCGGTCAGGATTCCTTTGGTGGGATTGGTGAGGATGCCCTTTTGAATATTGATCAGAGCGTCTCGGATGGTGAACTGATTACGCGCTTTCGCTTTGCATCCCAGCCCACGGCTCAAATTGCCCTGTCCATCAAGATCAATCAAAAGCACGCGCTTGTTATGTTTTGCGAGACCTGCCCCGACGTTGATGGCGGTAGTCGTCTTTGCAACGCCGCCTTTCTGATTCACGATTGCGATTACTTTTGTCATTCCTTTTTCCTCGTTTTACTGTTGATAAAAGTGTCGTCTCGAACCGTCGTTCTCACGCATGTTCTCCCGAACCCCCGCATCCCGCCGGGCCGCGCAATGCTGTGAAGCGTTCAACGCGGAAGTATCATTCTGTTGTTATTCGAGACGGCTATTCGATTGTCAAGGTGTCAGGACTTCACAAACAGCCCTTCACTTAACAATCCAACGAAGCATCCAAAAACCGACAGTTCACAAATGTACGGACGAAACGCAAGGGATATGGACTATATGGAATCTATGGACAAAGAACGACTGAACCAAAAATGAGAAAAGCAGATTTCATGGGGTTTTTGGACAGAAAAGAATTGCGCTTTATTTCAAAAGTTAGTCAAAAGTTAGTCAAAACCTCAAAATAAGTGAAAATGAGCACAAATGGGAAAGAAAAATCGGAGCACAATTTTGACTAAAAAAAGTTAGTCAAGATTTTTGACTAACTTTTCAGAAATGAAAAAAGCCCTAAAATAGGGCTTTTTCTGGCGTCCCCGGCGCGATTCGAACGCGCGGCCTTTCGCTTAGGAGGCGAATGCTCTATCCTGCTGAGCTACGGAGACATATGCAATTTTATCGGACAGGCCTCCCGCTTAGGAGGCGAATGCTCTATCCTGCTGAGCTACGGAGACCTGTCGGAAACATCGATATGATACCACGGTGGCGGGTACCTGTCAAGAAAAGGAATGAGCGGGAAAAGCTGCTGCCCTGTAGGTGAATGCTGTGCACCCGGGAAGACATTGTTCGTCTTCAGATTGCTGCATTTATAAAATGCATCTGTGCCGATGGTTGTAACCCCGTTGCCGATCACAAGCGTCGTAATCCCGCTCTTGAAAGAATACCAGGGCTGATCTTCCTCTCTGCTGTAGTTATACATCGGACCGGTGCCGCTGATGGTCAGCCTGCCGTCCTTGAAGACCCAGGAATGGTTGTCGCCGCAGCTCGCATACGCACGGTCGTTGATTTCCTCCGAAAGGAACGCGTCGTCCGTTTGTTCTGCGGGGTCTGTTTCACCGATTGCTTCGGGAAGTGCGTCTTCCGATTCCTCGGAAAGCTCTTCTTCCGGTTCCTCGGGAAGTGCGTCTTCCGGGTTCTCCGGTAGCACTTCATCCGGCGTTTCCGGCAAATCATCCGTTTGCTGGTCGCTGATTTCCTGCGGATCGGGTTCCGATGTGTCAGCTCCATCCTCTGCAATTGCAGAAGGCAGGATGGCAATGCACATCAAAAGCGCCAGCAACAAAGCCAACAGTTTTTTCATGTTTTCCTCCTTGAAATAAAAATGCGCAGCCGGAGCCGCGCATGAAAAACGCAAGCTCCTTTTTGCTGCGACACAATCATGCCCATACAATGAACAGACGGTTCTGCTTGTACAGATATATGATTGCGCTGCAAAAATAGTATACCATGGCGGGCGGTGTTTCACAACGCATCTTTGCTCGTAAATATTGTGTAAACCGGCTTTTTTTCCTTGCAATCCGGACGGGGAGGGGATATAATGATTCATCATATATATCTGCCGGTATAGGTCCGGATGGATGGTCCGGACGTTTCTACCGCGGCGCCGCAGCCGCGACTATTGGGAGATCGGGAAAACGCGAGACGGGAGTTTTCGCGGTTTCTTGCGATATCGGCAGCAGGTTTTCTGCTGCGATTTTTATTTTACAGGGAGGGGAACATGAAAGAACTCAAGGAACGGATCCTGAAAGAGGGCAGAGTGCTTCCGGGCGACATCATCAAGGTCGACGGATTCCTGAACCACCGCGTTGACTGCGAGCTGATGAGTCATATCGCGGACGAGTTCGCAAGGTTTTTCGACATCGACAACGTGGACCTTCTGCTCACCGCGGAGGCGAGCGGCATTGCGCTGACAGCGGTCTGCGCGCTGCGCTACGGAAAACCGATGGTCTACGCCAAAAAGGCGAAGAGCGACAACATTGAGGGCGGGCTTTTCAAGAGCGAGATCATCTCCTACACCTATAAAAAGAAGGTCACGCTGCTTGTCGCGAAGGACTGGATCCGGCCCGGCATGCGCGTGCTCGTCATTGACGACTTCCTTGCCCGCGGCGAAGCGCTGCGCGGTCTCTGCGAGATCGTCGAGCAGGCGGGCGCGGAGCTGGTCGGCATCGGCTGCGCGATCGAAAAGGGCTTTCAGGGCGGCGGCGACCGTCTTCGCGAGCGCGGCGTGAATCTGCATTCACTGGCGATCATCGAGAAGGCCGAGCCCGGCAACATCGTTTTCCGGGAGGACGACTGATGGATACCGTTCTGATCCTTGATTTCGGCGCGCAGTACAGTCGCCTCATTGCGCGGCGCGTGCGCGAGCAGAACGTCTACTGCGAGGTCCTGCCGCATTCCGCGAGCGCGGAAACGATCCGGAGCAAGAACCCGATCGGCGTGATCCTTTCCGGCGGTCCGAACAGCGTCTATGCAGAGGGCGCGCCCTTGGTCAATCCCGCGCTGTTTACGCTCGGCATCCCTGTGCTCGGCATCTGCTACGGCTGTCAGCTCATGGCGCAGATGCTCGGCGGCACGGTCGAGCCGGACGGCGGCGCGCGTGAATACGGCAAAGCGGAGACGACCTTTGACCGCGCGGACAAGCTGTTTGGGAAACTCCCGGAGACGTCCGTGACATGGATGAGCCACGGCGATTATATCAGCAGGCTGCCCGAGGGCTTCAAGCCCGCCGCGACGACCGCGGTGTGTCCGACGGCGGCGATCGCCTGCGAAGAAAAACGGTTTTACGGCGTGCAGTTCCATCCCGAGGTGCGCCATACGCAGTACGGACGCGAGCTCATCCGTGCGTTCCTCTTCGATGTCTGCGGCGCAAAAGGCGACTGGACGGTCGGCGATATCCGCACCGAGGCGATCAAAAAGATCCGCGAGCAGGTGGGGGATGGCACGGCGCTTTTAGCGCTGTCCGGCGGCGTGGATTCGTCCGTTGCGGCGGCGCTGATGGCGGAAGCGATCGGCGATCGGCTGACCTGCGTGTTCATCGATCACGGTCTGATGCGCAAGAACGAAGGCGACGAGGTCGAGCAGGCGTTCAAGCCGTGGCCGATCCGCTTTGTGCGCGTCGACGCCGAACAGAGGTTTTTGACGCACCTTGCGGGCGTGACCGAGCCGGAGCAGAAGCGCAAGATCATCGGCGCGGAGTTCATCCGCGCATTCGAGGAGGAAGCGAGAAGGATCGGCGGCGCGGACTTTTTGGTGCAGGGCACGATCTATCCGGACGTCATTGAATCGGGACTCGGCAGCTCCGCGGTCATCAAGAGCCACCACAACGTCGGCGGGCTTCCGGAGGACATCGGTTTCAAGGGCATCGTGGAACCGCTGCGCATGCTGTTCAAGGACGAGGTCCGTGCGCTCGGCAGAGATCTCGGTCTGCCCGACGCGTTTGTCGAACGGCAGCCGTTCCCGGGGCCGGGACTGGCGATCCGCATCATCGGCGAGATCACGCGCGAAAAGCTTGACACCCTGCGTGAGGCGGACGCGATCTTCCGCGAGGAGCTTGCGCTTTCCGGCGTTTCCAAGGAGCTTTCGCAGTACTTTGCGGTGCTGACCTCGATGCGCTCCGTCGGCGTCATGGGCGACGGACGTACTTACGACTATACGCTTGCACTGCGCGCGGTCAAGACCGACGACTTCATGACGGCGGACTGGGCGCGCATCCCGTACGACGTGCTCGACCGCGTCTCCTCGCGCATCGTCAACGAGGTCAAAGGCGTCAACCGCATCGTCTACGATATCACATCGAAGCCCCCCGCCACGATCGAGTGGGAATGAGAACCGAAACCGCGAAAATGCCCTAAATATCTGGGCAAATCGGTTGTCAAACTGTTAAATGACAACAAATTGACAACATTCGGCTATTATCCATAGAGTAAAGTACAAAAGAGCTAACTGATTTTCAACAATCGGTTAGCTCTTTTTTCATTTGGTTTGAAAGGAGATACAGGAATGTCAGTCCTTCAATCGATCCTTGAACTTTTTAAGCAGCGCGTCACTCAGCTCTTGAGACGGGACTTTCGCTGTGATCTGCGTTTCATCATGCTGCGGGTAGTTATATCGCCATACGTCGTATTTTTCCTTGCCGATCTTCCCGGAACGGTATTCCTCTGCGACGGTTGCCCAAGCATCAATCATTTCATGGAGAGCAGCAGCGTCTTTCCCTTTGTTCGGATCTACACGGAAGATTACATCGTCACCTTGTTTCCCAATCGTCAAGCCGTAAAGATCCTCCAATGCAAAGAGGGTGTGCATCAAGCCAAAATAGCTGTCAATGTCGGGAACATTCAATGCGAGAGGAGATACTTCCAGAACACCGGCAACGGCGTTGGTCAGATCTTCCTTCGGCGTTCTCGTACCGGCTTCGTACTGCGCCATGCGAATATCAGCGGTCTTTTCCGGAAAGCCCACCAAAGTGCCGAGATACTTCTGCGTCATACCACGCAGATTGCGGATAAAACGGATTCTTTCACCAATTGCCATATAAATACCTCCGAGAAATGCTTACAAGAGGAGTATAACAAAGATGTTTAGGATAGTCAAGAGAAAATTAAACAAAAAAGTTAAATTATTTTTCAAAAGCCCCTTGACATAAACAAATATGTTTAGTATAATAGCGACGGAGACTTAAACATATATGTTTAATACAAACTGAATACCCGTCCGAATGAGGATACTTCGCCAAGACCTTTCGATCAGACGTCCGTGATCGGAAGCGAGCGGACAACGCCGTGCAGAGCAGGGCAGGAACGGCATTCGGGAGAACGGAGAAGGTTGGAAGGACGAAGACAAACGATTCTACAGAGAGGAGGATAAAAACATGAAAAACCGCAAGAAAGGGGGTGAGGGTATGGAACAGAGCATGTACCTGACGGTTAAGGAAGTAGCTTCGCTGCTTGGCATCTCGGATTCCTACGCATACAAGATTATGCGTCAGTTGAATAAAGAGTTGGAGCAGAAGGGGATGATCATAATCTCCGGGAAAGTAAACCGTCGTTATTTCATGGAACGACTGGACTACGGTTCGGCATACGAAAAAGAAACAGAAAGGAGGGACTGAGAAATGGCAGTCTACAAAGAACCGAACGCAAGCACATGGCGCGTTGTATATCGGTACACCGACGTACAAGGCAATCCAAAGCAGACGACCAAGCGCGGCTTTGCAACAAAGCGGGAAGCCGTCGCATGGGAGAGAGAACAAATGAACAAACGCGAGGCGAAGATGGATATGACCTTCAAGAGCTTCGTAGAGATCTACACCGCGGATATGAAGAACCGGATCAAGGAGCACACATGGTGTACGAAAACCAATATCCTTGAAAAACGGATTCTCCCGTTCTTCGGAAAGCGGAAAATGTGCGATATTCAGGCGAAGGATGTCATTGCATGGCAGAACGAGATGATCAAGCACAGGGACGAAAACGGAAAACCGTATGCGCCGACGTATTTGAAAACGCTGCATAATCAGCTCAGCGCGGTTTTCAATCATGCGGAGAAGTATTACGGGCTAAGGGAGAATCCAGCGCGAAAAGCCGGAAACATGGGGAAGGACCGAACGCGGGAGATGCTGTTCTGGACGCAGGATGAATACAAGCGATTCGCCGAAGCGATCATGGACAAGCCGCTTTCGTATTACGCCTTTGAAATGCTGTACTGGTGCGGTATCCGTGAGGGCGAATTGCTGGCGCTGACACCGGAGGACATTGATTTCGAGCAGGGAACGGTACGGATCAACAAATCGTATCAGCGTCTGAATCGGCGGGACGTCATTACCGAGCCGAAAACGCCGAAAAGCAATCGAACGATTCAGATGCCGGATTTTCTGGTGGAGGAGATGCAGGATTATATCCAGCGCCTTTATAAGATCGATCCGAAAAGCCGTTTGTTTGACATCACCAAATCCTATCTGTATAGGGAAATGAAACGCGGCGCAACGGCGGCAGGAGTGAAGAAGATCCGCGTTCACGATCTTCGGCACAGCCATATATCGCTGCTGATTCAGCTCGGCTATTCTGCGGTGGCAATCGCGGATCGCGTTGGGCATGAGAGCATCGATATTACATACCGTTACGCGCACCTGTTTCCGTCCACACAGAAGGACATGGCAAAATCGCTCGCAAATCTACGCAAGGAGGAACAAAAGAATGTCAGCTAAAAACAGAGACGAGCATAATCGCTGGCGCAACATTACGGTCGGCTTTCGGGTATCCCCGGAAGAGAATGAACAGTTGAATGTCGCAGTCGCGCTGTCCGGGCTGCCGAAACAGGAATACTGTTATCGGCGCTGCATGAATCGGGACATCGTTGTGCAGGGCAATCCCCGCGTTTACAAAGCGTTGAAGGATCAGCTTGCAAACGTGCTCGCAGAACTCCGGCGCATTGAATCGGCAGGGGAAATGCGGGATGAACTGTTCGAGAACATCGCATTGATAACAAAAACATTGAACGAAATGAAGGAGGAACCAGATGAAACCCAAAAATGAAATGGCTGCCGTTGCATCGCCTGTTGGCGCAGACGATCGGCAGTCACCCAATTACCTTAACAATAGTATAACCGATTTCGACGAAGAAATCAAGACTATTGAAGAAGAAAGTGCGGAATTTCTCCGCAAAATGGAGCCATCGTACATGGAAACGATCTCTATGACCAAGCTGTTCGACAGCGTGTATCAGAGTAAACCGCCGATCATCGACGGCCTTCTCTATCGCGGCGCGTATCTGTTTGTCGGCGCGCCGAAGCTCGGCAAGAGCTTCCTCATGGCACAGCTTGCGTATCATGTCAGTACTGGGACGCCCCTTTGGGGCTTTCCGGTGCGGCAGGGGACAGTCCTGTATCTTGCGCTCGAAGACGATTACAGACGGCTGCAGGAACGCTTATATCGGATGTTCGGAGCGGCAGAGAATGACAATCTGCATTTCGCTGTTTCGGCAAGTCAGATCGGCAAGGGACTGGACGATCAGCTCGGACGCTTCATCCGGGAGCATCCCGATACGTCGCTTGTGATCATCGACACGCTGCAGAAGATCCGGGAGGTCGGCGGTGAAGCGTACAGCTATGCAAGTGACTATCAGATCATCACCCGCATGAAGCAAATCGCCGATTCCTATGGAATCTGTCTGATGCTTGTGCATCATACGCGCAAGCAAAAAGCCGACGATTGCTTCGACATGATTTCCGGTACGAACGGCTTGCTCGGCGCGGCGGACGGCGCGTTCCTTCTGCAGAAGGAACAGCGGACGTCAAATACCGGTTGGCTGGAGATCTCCGGCAGGGATCAGCAGGATCTTCGATTGATTCTGAAAAAGAATGAGGAGACGCTCTGCTGGGAACTGGAACGTGCGGAAACGGAACTGTGGAAAGCGCCGCCGGAGCCGTTGCTGGATATGATCGCGGAGAAGATCACGGCGGACTGCCCGGAGTGGACAGGCAGCCCGACCGAGCTTTGCGAGTTCCTTGCAGTCGACTGGAAACCGAACGTACTGACGCAGCGGTTGAACGTCAACGCATCGCGGCTGATGCAGGAATACGGAATCCGATACTGCTACAAGCGAAGTCACGCAGGGCGCAGAATCTGGCTGCGCTATGAACAGGCGTGACGGTCCGTGACGGTCGTGTCGGTCATTTTGACGGTGTGCAAATCATCGTCACGACCGACACGCATCGACACGGAAGAGCGGATGCCGCTTCACGGGGTGCAGGGAGGCAAGCCCTGCCGGGGCGTTGCTCGAAAGCAACGGGGCAGCGCCCCAAAGCCCCCTCGGAGAGCGCAATGCCTGCTTGCAGGCAGCATTTTTGACGGCTTGCTGTCAAAAGTGCTTTTGCGTTACTTTCGCAGAAAGTAACAAAGGCAAAAACGCTTCGCTCAACAAGGAAAAAAGGAGGATTCTATGCAAAGAACCATCAGCGCAATGGTCGGAAAAGGATCAGTGAATCACAACAGCCGCAAATTCCACGCAAAGAACACGGATCCCAACCGTACCGAGAACAATATCGAATACTGCAACGAGCCGATCCGAGAGGTTTATCACAAACTGTTCGATGAAGCCCTAAAGCAGTACAACGAAAAACAGACGCGTGCGGATCGCGTGATCCCGGATTACTATGAAAAGATCCGTAGCAGCAAACAGGAGAAGCCGTTTCACGAGCTGATCCTGCAGATCGGAGACAAGGACAATATGAGCGCGACGACGGAGGACGGCGCACGCGCAAAGGAAATCCTGGATGAATACTATCGGGATTTTCAAGCGCGGAACCCGAATCTCTATGTGTTCTCCGCACATCTGCACATGGACGAGGCGACGCCGCATCTGCATATTGATTTCGTTCCGTTTATAACCGGCAGCAAGCGTGGGCTCGGAACGCGCGTATCGCTCAAAAAGGCGCTTGCAGTACAGGGTTTTGAGGGCGGTACGCGCGGCGATACAGAATGGAATCAATGGGTGCAGTCCGAAAAGGAACAGCTCGCAGCGGTCATGGAACGACATGGTATCGACTGGCTGCACAAGGGAACACACGAAAAGCATCTGTCCGTGCTCGATTATGAAAAGCAGCAGCGCGCGAGGGAGATCGAGGAGATGAAAACGCAGGCGCAGAAAATGGAACTGACGCTGGAGGGCTTTCAGAACGCGGTTTCCATCGCACAGGAAAAACTCAAGGATCTGCAGGAGGATTCGGTCGAACTGGCGGCAAGAATCGAGGAGTATAACCAACCCGGATGGATGCTCCCGCAGCCGCAGCGATTCATGTCTGCAAAGGCATTTCGGGATCAGATCATTGGTCTATTCAACAGGATGCGGGCAACGATGCTGAAAGCCCTGTCAAAATGCTATGAATACGCCCGTGAATACGCGCTTGCCAAGCGCGATTTGGACAAAGCGTATTATACGGTGCTCTTGCAGCAGGACACGATCAAGGATCAGGAAGAACAGATCGAGCAGATGACGCCGGACGCAAAACGATATCGGACGCTTCGCAAATTCCTCGGTCCGAATTCCACGGACGAGCTTTTGCGGCAGGCGCAGCAGAAGGAAACGCAAAAGCAGCGTTCTCGTTCTTGCGGTAGGTATGAGGAGAGATAGGACGCAGGGGGAGTGAAAAATCTCCCCCAGATCTGCGTTTCTGCAGAAGATATCATTTTGCAGCAAATACCATGTCGATTCTTGCGCAAACAGACATAATATGGTATTCTTTAAATATTACATATACTTTTACCGGTAAAGAGGGAGGCAGGTTAATGTCCTTACAAGATCAATTGAATTCCATCAAAGCACAGGCAAAAAGCAATGCGCTATATTCGCACAAGGATGATTCCGACAGCGAGCTGCGGGAATGCGTTGTAGAATGCACAAAACGGATCGCTCATGTCGGGACCGATATTCGCAGTATTGGAGAAGGGTACCGCTACATGGGCGAAATGGAAGCCTGCAGCGAACTGCTGAATCAGCGCAAATCCGCCGATCAGGGAATCGAAACACGCAAACGGGAATGGCAGAACGGGCTTGAGAAACGTAAGGAAGAAGCTATCTTGCGTTTACCGAACGCTGTTTCCGCCAACGGTCAATTGATCGCTTCGATTTTGGAGGATGAAGACGGAAAAACGGCAGAAGAAATCGCGTGCTGGTGCGACGAGCTGGAGATGCTTTCGGAAGAAGACCTGCAAAAGCTTTTGGACGGTCTTGTGAAAGAAGGTATACTTAGTTTAGAGGACGGGCGTTATTATCTGCTTTGCCCCTGCACCGAATCGCTGATATGCTCGGAGGAAATCCGCAACCGTCGCATCGACCGAAACGATGACTTTTATACTCCGCAAAAGCAGGCGCAGGCAAAACTGTTTTTATACATGATGGAACGCGAGAAAAAGCCGCTATGCGATACGGACTGTCTGGACTTGCTCGGCAGGTATTTCGGACGGTATCTGATGTCGGAAGAATATCAAGCGGCAAAAGAGGACTTGTCGGTATTCGATGCAGAACGTACGCTAAACAGACTTGCCGACAACGGATTTATCAAAGAGGCGTTCCGCATGAAGAACCGGTCCGGCGATTATAAAACATATTATTGGTTGACGATGTTGGGGGAGGGTAAATAATCATGCGTTGCAGATTTTGCGGAAGCACTTCATTACATACCGATACACAGCATAAGACGTTCAGCGCGGGAAAAGCGGCAGCCGGTGCGGTCGTTTTCGGCGTCGTCGGCACTGCGGCAGGCTTTATCGGCAAGGAGAAGCAGGGATATCGCTGCGGCGCATGCGGCAGCTTTATGGAGCTCCCGATGGATACCTTCACCGGAATGCAGATTGATACGGCAATCCAAAAAGCAAAGAAGGGCGATACGACGCTCTATTCCTACTATAAAGCGCAATACCCGAATATCGAAAACGTTGCGGCTGCACAGCAGACTCCCGCGGCGGCTCCGGTGGAACGCGAGATTGCAGCGCCGACGGAAGCGTTCGGACAGGAAGAAAGTACCAAACGTTCCTATCGCTACGGAAGCTGGTCGCCGGACGCTCCGGTATATGTGGAATCTGTCATTTTGAAGACGGACGGAAAAGAAGATCGGATGTCGCTCGTTGCATGGAATCAAAGCGGCAAGGAACTACGCTCCCTCTATCTGAACGTGATCGTTTTCGATGATACCGGCGACGAAGTCAGCCGCTGCCGCTGCGTCTATCAGAACATGGCGGCGGACGAAACCGAACCGAAACGGCTGCCGGTCGATAAGACATTTTCTTTGAATACCGACGTTGCGTATCGCGTGCAGATCGAGCAGGAGAAAGCCGCCTTTGCGGACGGTTCGTCTTGGAGAGCGGCGGAAACGGATAAGGTCTATACCTTGCCGGAACAACCGCTTTTGACGGAAGAAAACTTCCCGCGCATTCAGTATGTTAAATCGGTTTATAAAATCAAGCATTTTTTCCGCCATTACGGACAACCGAAGCCGAAAATCAAACTGTTCATGCCGATCAAGGAGGAAGACTTCTGGTTGTGCGACTGCGGACACCCGGCTAAGACCGGCGAGCCGTGCCCGTATTGTCAGGACAAGTATGCAAATCTTGAAAAGGCATTTGCGCAAACGACGCTGATCGAGGAACAGCAAAAGACGGTCAAGGCACGAGCCGAGGAGCGTACAAAGAAACTGCTGCCGAAGTATGAGCAGCTTTCGGAAGTAAAAGAGATTGCCGAAAAAGACGCAAAATACGAGCAGGCGGTTCGTCTGTTCAACAGTAACTCCATAGCAGATATCGAGAAGGCAAAAGCGCTTTTCAAAGAACTGTCCGGTTGGAAGGACGCCGATACGCTGTCCGAGCAATGTGATTCGCGAATTGTGCGGATTACAGAACAGCGGAAGAAGGACAAGGAAGAAGCCGACCGCCGCGCTGCAGAGGAAGCAAAGCGTCAGGCTGAAGAACGGGCTGCAAAGGAAGATGCAGTAAAGAAGCGTAAGAAGATTGTTGCAATCGTGTTGTCTGCCGCTGCAGCAGTGCTGACGTTTGCAATCGTGCTGTTTACGGTAATTATTCCGAATAAGAAATATAATGCAGCCGTTGCACTGTTGGATGCTGGAAAGTATGAAGAAGCAATAGCTGCCTTTGAGATGATGAATGGATATGGTGACAGCGAAGAAAAAATAAAAGAAAGCAGATATGAATGGGCGGTAAAGCTATGCTCTAACGGAGATTTTTCAACTGCATTAACACAGCTTATTCCAGCAAGAGATTTTAGAGATGGCAATCAGTATCTGAAAGCATGCTGGGATCAAATAGCTGTGCGGGATACGATTGCAGCAGGGTCAGATCATACGGTTGCACTAAAGACGGACGGTACGGTAATAGCTATAGGGAGAAACGATTATGGACAGTGTGATGTTTCTGCATGGAACGATATCATAGCAATTAGTGCAGGCGATGTTCACACGGTTGGTTTAAAGGCGGATGGGACGGTCGTTGCTGCAGGATGGAACAAATACAATCAATGTGATGTATCCAGTTGGGGAGATATTGTTGCCATTACAGGCGGAGGTTATCATACGGTTGGATTAAAAGCAGACGGAACAGTTGTAGCCGTTGGCGACAACAGACACGGACAATGTAATGTATCCGAATGGTCCGGTATTATTGCGATTGCTGCAGGTCAATATCACACGGTTGGATTGAAAACAGACGGAACGGTGATTGTCACTGCATTCACAAAAGAGGCGCAAGATGATAAATTCGTTAGACATGGTCAGGACCAAGTGCAAAATTGGAACGGAATCGTTGCGATTGCTGCATGTTATGATCACACAATTGGTCTTAAATCGGATGGAACAGTCGTTGCGGCTGGTGATAACTTCTACGGAGAATGTGATGTATATAAATGGGATAATATCGTTGCTGTCGCAGCAGGGAGAGAGCATACTCTTGGATTAAATGCGGATGGAATGGTAATTGCTACAAACCACTATGATCCTATTACTGGCGTTTATTTTGGTCAATGTGATGTATATGACTGGGATAATATCGTTGCTGTCGCAGCAGGAAGTGGTCATTCGGTGGGGATCAAATCAGATGGGACTGCCATAGCCACAGAGTTTTTGGGAACACGAGAGGGTAAGTATGCAACATATTCTGGTCAATGCGAAGTATCAGATTGGAATAATCTTATGCTTCCGAAGCATTAGTGTTAACCCAATATGTGAACGGGGGAATAATATGATATGATGTATAGACTAGAAGATATGGCTGCAAGCAGCGAAATATTGTCAAAACAACTAAAGCATAACGCATTATTGCATCGGAATTATAAACTTTATACTTCAACGGAAATTGCACTTGCTTTTCTGCTGGATGGTTATCTGATGCTGTCTGACGGGACCATGTGGAATGACACACCGGACAGCAAACAGATGAAACATAAAATGGTGTATGGAAAATGCTTCTCGTGGTCTACCAGAGAAAACATTGCAATGTGGATGCTTTACGGGGATCATTGTGGAAAAAACGGTGCTGCATTGAGCTTCCGTCCATCTGTTCTGAAAAGCATTTGCGGAGTGGAAGAAATTGAAATCGTAAAAGTTATACCGGGAGAATCTGTCCAAACGATCGGTGTAATTCAAAAAGATATTGATTATAATCTGTTCTTCACTGATGTACTCTACGAGGATGCGATTTCCGATGATCGGTTTATTATCTCTTATAACGAGCAGCACACGGCAGTGACAAAGGATATTCTGGAACATGAGGACGTTTTCAGAAAAAGATATGAATGGAAGTATGAAAACGAATGCCGCTTGATTGTAAAACCAACCGAAACAGGGACAGAGAAGATCAATAAAGCGAAGTCTGAGGTTAACATGGAAAATGAAAAGTCAGAGAAAGAATCCTCCTGTTCAAGAAAAGCATATGTTACATTGCATGTGAAAGTGCCGAAATACCGGGAACTGACAGAAGATCGCTTTATACGTTCTCCGGTATATCAAGGAAAGGTACTTTATGGAGTGCCAAGCGTCTTGCATGGACAGGTTAATTGGGAATTGAATTGAAACCGGACTGCGATTTCTCCTCAGAAGTGTTATTCTGGTTAAGGATCGCGACAACAGAACGGCAACAAAGAATCAGATAGCGAAGCGAGATAGGATAATACAGACACCACAGACACGAGAACACATATTTCCTAAACAAAATTGTTTAAGTTACGGCCTCCCGTGTCGAGTGGGAATGATCCCCGTTGTTTATCAGAGTGCACACCAAGATTTGCAGCTTTTGCAAAAAGGATTTGGCTGAGGAGAGAAAAGGAAGCAATGCTTGAAGCGCCGCAGCGCGGCGCTGAGATGAGTGATTGATCAATGCGAGTTGTCGTCCCAAATGCGGTAGCATGACGATCCCATCTCTTCTCCGATCACAATCCTCACACCATCGAATATAGCAACGAAAAAGCCTGATTTTCCGGGCTTTTTTCTCGTTTTGGGATCAAAAAAGGACGAGAAAAGAGATGAGTATGTCGCCGCTCCGCGATCACAGCGAAACAGGATGAAACTTGATGTGTCGCACCATGCTGAACGGCGCGGAAGGGAAGGGAAATGAAGGGGGAAAAGGATCGGATGTATATGGGAGTCAGAATAAGTGAGTTTGCACATTTTGGACTAAGTGATGTTGCACAATGACACGATCGAAGAGATTTCGGCATTCCCCTCTTGACAACGGAAAAAAACATGATATGATAATGGCAGTTAGCAAAAGCTAACTAACGAAAAGACGTGCTTTTGAAAGAAAGCACCTCTTTTTCGGGCAATTGGTTAGCAGATGCTAACTGAAAGGAGAGACGCATGTCGGAGGAAGCGGTCATCCTGCACGGTGCGCCGACGCTGGCGGGGATCAAAACAGGCAGCCTGTTTCGCTGCGAATATGAAAGCGTCGAGGCGATGCGCGCATCGCTGCGGGAATGGAACCGGCGGTTTTCCGGGAAGGGACTCCGGGTCGTCCCGCTGACCTTTGAAAACAACAAGGCGCTTCTGTATCTGTACCGTCCCCAAAGGCTTTCCCGCGATCTTTCCGACGGCGCGGCTTCCAGGATCCTGTCGGACTGCGGCTATTGCGAGGGCTCGCCCGAAAGATGCCTTTCCTGCCTTGCAAAGCGGATCCGAAGCAACGGGGATTTTCCGCATGAGATCGGGCTGTTTCTCGGTTATCCGCCGGAGGATGTCCAGGGCTTTATCGAAAACCATGCCGATAATTACAAGCGCATCGGCATGTGGAAGGTATACGGCGACGAGGAAAAGGCTCAGCGCCTGTTTGATCGCTTCCAGCGCTGCACCGACAGCTATTGCCGCTGCCTGCGGCAGGGGATGGGACTGGACCAGCTTGCTGTGGCTGTCTGATTGCTTATTTTTTAGAAAGGAATATACAAACATGAAAAAAACTGCAGTTGTCTATTGGAGTGGAACCGGCAACACTGCCGCCATGGCGGACGCCGTCCTGGCCGGGATGCGTGAGGCCGGAGCCGACGCCGTACTGCTGGAGTGCAGCCAGGCTGCCGCCTCTGATCTGACCGCCTATGACGCGATTGCCTTCGGCTGCCCTGCCATGGGGGATGAATCTCTGGAGGACGGCGACTTCGAGCCCATGTTCTCCGATGTAAAGAAGACGCTCAGATCCAAGTCCGTGGCGCTCTTCGGTTCCTATGGCTGGGGCGACGGCGAGTGGATGCGCAAATGGGAAGCGGATTGCAGAGCAGCCGGCATTGAGCTTGCCTGTGAGAGCGTGATCTGCGCCGGAGATCCTGACGGCGACGCCGTCGCGGCCTGCAATGCGCTTGGCCGGGCATTGACCTGAAGAGAAAGTAAAAACGATGCTGCAGGGCGCATGAAGCAGGACCGTGCCGGTTGTTGATGTCGTCTTCTGCCGCATGTATAAAAGAAAATAAAGGCTTGAGCGCTGTGGAGATTTAAAGATTTCCACAGCGCTTCCTCTTGACAGGGATTGTGAATTCTG
>JAEEGH010001338.1_pt1 | contig 71780 bp, 64 predicted proteins | sample 9134181 | NCBI WGS metagenome assembly JAEEGH01 (sample SAMN16246544, study PRJNA631951) | gut metagenome | biome: gut microbiome; feature: rumen; material: DP-attached | host: Bos | place: Iran: Karaj | collected 2018-10 | reverse complement strand
CTTGCCGTATTTGCGTTCGCAGTGCTCCTTGAAGATGCGGAAGGCAATGGCGGGCTCGGTGGTCGTGCCCGACTTGGAGATGACGATGAGGGAGTAGTCGCGCTGGTCGAGCACGCTCTTCAGGTCGGCGAGGTAGTCCTCGCTGATGTTGTTGCCGGCGAAGAGCACGAGCGGTGTGCCGTTGGTGCGCTGGAGGGTGGGGAAGTGGGGCTGCAGGGCCTCGATGACGGCGCGGGCACCGAGGTAGGAGCCGCCGATGCCGATGACGACGACCACGTCGGACTGCCGGCGCAGGCGTTGGGCGACACTCTTCACTTTGTCGAGGATGTCAGTTTGTATGGGCAGGTCGAGCCAGCCGAGGAAGTCGTTGCCGGCGCCAGTACGTTCGGTGAGTTGGCGGAAGGCGGCATGTGCGCGGGCTTCCGAAGTGGCGAAAAGGTCGGCGGGGAGGAAGTTCCGTGCGCCATCGGTTATGAAGTTCATCATGGTATTTGGTTTATTTGCGTTGACTTTGCAAAAGTACGAAAAAATTAGGTTTCAGGAGCAGGGGACAGTTTTCAGTTTTTGGTTTTGTTTTTTGTGGAAGAGAAAAAAAACAGGAAGATGCAAACGGAGGTTTTTTTGTGTTTTTTTGCGATTTCAATGGGTTCAGGTCATCCTGCTTCTCTCTCATAATAAAAACACAAAAGCATACATTATGAAATTTTACAACAGAAAGAACATGGCGACGCCGCTGAGTGTGATGAGGGTGCCGAGCACCTCGCGGGCGGAGATCCGCTGGCGGTGGATGAGCGCGTAGGGCACGATGATGAGCACCGGGGTGAGTGCCATCAGGGTGGAGGCGATGCCGGCGTGGGTATATTGCACGGCCATGAGCGAGAGCGATACCCCCACGAACGGTCCGAAGAAGGTGGTGAGGGTGGCGAAGGTCATGCCCTTGCGGTCGCGCAGCGCTGTGCGTACCTCGCTCAGTTGGTGGCGCAGGGCGAGGATGAGGGTGAACCCTACGAGTCCGGCGAGGGCGCGGATATAAGTGCCGGCGAAGGGGATGAGCGTGCCGAGGTGTGCGGGCGTGTGGGCGGGCAGGTCGGCCACGTAGCAGTCGAGCCCGATCTTGCTGAGCACCAGCCCCACGCCTTGCCCCACGCCCGCGCCGATGCCGAAGAGCACGCCCTTCAGCGGCAGCCGCAGCCGGAAGGAGCGGCCACTGCGCACCAGGATGGAGAAGGCGATGCCGAACAGGGTGACGGCCATGGCTAGCCAGGAGGTCCACCGCATCTGCTCGCCCAGGAAGAGCCAGCCGGTGATGCCCGCCGTGGGCGGCGCCAGCGTCATGAAGAGCTGCCCGAACTTGGACCCGAAGACGATGTAGGAGTTGAAGAGGCAGTAGTCGCCGAACACGTAGCCGACCACGCCGGAGAGGGCGAGCCAGAACCACGCCTCGCCCGAGGCGAACGCGGGGTAGGGAAGCCCCGTGCCGACCCAGAGCAGCAGCGTGAGCATCAGCAGCGACAGCACCATGCGGATGAGGTTGAGCGGCAGCGCACCGAGACGATGGCTCGCCTCGTCGGCAAAAAGCGCCGTCGCAGTCCACGACAACGCCACGATCAATGCAAGGGTTTCTCCGAGGTAAGGCATGGTGTTCTTTTCGGACTGCAAAAATACAACATTTCTCCGCCGTGAGAAGATGTCGGATTCCAAAAAAAAGACGTACCTTTGCACGTTCTTTATTTATTCACCTAAATCCAATGTTATGGGTATCATCATTTCGTTATTATTGGGCGCATTGGCGGGCTTCCTCGCCGGCAAACTGATGCGTGGCGGCGGATTCGGCCTTCTCGGCAACATCCTCATCGGCCTCTTGGGCGGCTTCATCGGTGGCCTGATCATGCACCTTTTGGGCATCAACGCGGGTGGCGGCATGGTCGCGCAGTTGGCTGTGGCCGTTCTCGGCGCCGTGGTCCTCTTGTGGATCGTCTCTCTGTTCAAGAAGAAGTAAAAATGGAAATCCGAACTTTTAGCCCCGGAAGCGTATGCCTTTCGGGGCTTTTTTTGCATTCCGTCACCTCATCTTTATCCTTGGAAGATTTTTTTTCAACAATCATCCCTATCTATAAAAAAAGTTGTACTTTTGCAGTCGGGTAAGTCTTATACAATCTGCTCCCTTTCAACTCCCCCAGGGCAGGAATGCAGCAAGGGTACATTGGTTGTAGCGATGTGATGTAAGTAGCTTACCCTCTTTTATTTATAAGCATTATGTTTCTGAAAATATATCCCGAAAACCCCAACCCGCGCGAAATACAAAAGGCGGTGGATTGTCTGATGGATGGCGGCATTATCATCTATCCTACTGACACCATCTATGGTATCGGGTGCGATATTTTCAAGCCGAAAGCCATCGAACGCATCTCCGAAATGCTGGGCGACAAGAAAAAGAAGAGCGCGATGACCTTCATCTGCCACGACCTGAGTCACCTTTCCGCCTACTGCAAACCCATCAACAACAACTTCTTCAAGGTGATGAAACGCACGCTGCCTGGTCCCTATACCTTCATCTTAGAAGCCAACAACGATGTACCTAAGTTGCTGCAAAGCAACAAGAAAACGGTTGGCATCCGCGTGCCCGACAACTCCATCACCCGCGAGATTGTGCGGGTATTAGGGCATCCCATCCTCTCTACCTCCGTGAAGGACGACGACGAGGTCATCGAATATACCACCGACCCCGAACTGATTTACGAGCGCTACGGCGACCAGGTGGATATGTTGATCGATGGCGGCTACGGCGACAACGTGCCCTCTACTGTGGTGGACTGCACCTCCGGCGAGATTGAGGTGGTGCGCGAGGGCAAAGGCGACATCGATTTGCTGTATTAACCCAACTTATCACGATGAGACTGTTTGGCTACATGAGGCAATGGAGCAAAAAAGAATTCACAAGAAATTCTATTACCTTGTTGACTGCCAATACTTTGGCCCAACTCATCACTTTTGCCGTATATCCTATCATTACCCGCCTTTATAGTGCGCAGGAATTGGGAGTGCTCAACTTATGGCTGAGTATCATTGGCGTTTTGGCCATTGTATCAACCGGTCGATACGAACCCGCCATAGTGATGGAGAAAGATGACCGAGGATCGAGCGCCTTGATCAAACTCACCCTACTGATCAACGTGTCCTTTCTGGCAGTGAATCAGTTGATATTCACCCTCTTTGCCCATCCCATCGCCAGTTGTTTCACAAGTCCGGAGGCCATCGAACCTTGGTTGCCGCTCATCCCTGTCATGGTGTTCCTCGCAGGGCTCTGGCAAACCCTCAACAACTATCATATTCGTCATAAACATTACTGGGCGATCGGCGGTTACCATCTGACACACAGCTCATTGAATGCAGTCTTCAAAGTGCTTTTCGGACATGCAGGCATGTTGCGCAGCGGACTCATTCTCTCCACCCTCATCGCCTACGGTGCCGCACTGATTGTCCCTATTTCCCGTATCAAGTTCAAAGTCAAGGAATTTCTGACTTTCGATGGTGCGACCATCAAGTCGATGGCGCGGAAATATGCCAACCTGCCCAAATTCGACATTCCTCGTTCTGTGTCCAACACATTAGCCTGCAACTTGCCACTGCTCATCCTTCCCCTCAGCTTCGGCATGGACCAGATAGGGTTGTTCTCCCTCGCACTGATGATAGGTTTCTGTCCAGTCAACCTCTATGCCAATTCGATGATGCAGGTTCTTTATAAAACCATTGTGGAAAAGCAGCAGAATCAAGAAAAGTGCATACCCCTTACCGCCCGTTTTTGTCGGAGAACTGCATTGGCGTTACTTCCCTTTTTCGTACTGTTTTTCTTCATCGCCAAATGGTTTTTCGGATTCCTGTTTGGTGCCGACTGGATGCAGGCGGGTATTTATTTCAAAATGTTGCTGCCCTGGCTCTTTGTACTGACCATGTCCTCATCATTAGGCTTCATCCCCACCTTGTTCTTCCGCCAGCGCACCGCCATGATCATCGAGTTTACCTATATCTTGCTGCGGGTTCTGGCGCTCTGCATCGGAATTTGGCTGAAAGACTTCAGCTATGCCATCCTGTTATTCGGCATCGTATCCGCCGTGATGGTCTCCATTCAGCTGGTGTGGTATTGGACTTTATTAAAAAATAATGAACCATGTCAAAAATAGCACTCACCCATCAGAAAGCATACAAATGGCAGGAGCACGCTGGCGTGTTTGTGAAGGGATTTGTCATCACCGCCGAGGGTCAACTTTTGAAGGGAGTGGAAATGGCTTCCTATTTTGCCCATTGCCAAGATGAACAAGAGCTGTTGCTGGCACTGCGCTCTGCCAATGGACTGTTTGCTGTTGTGTTGCAACGTGAAGACGGGTGGATAGCCGCCACAGACCCCGCACGCACATTCCCTCTGTTTTATCGGGAATACGATGGGGGATGTGACCTGTCGGATGAGGTGGATGCACTATTTAGCCCTACCACACAGAAAAAGATGGACCAAAAGGCCGCCCATGTGTTCCGATTCACCGGTTTTACAATCGGCCGTTCCACCCTTCTTGAAAACGTTTCCCAGATTCAAGCTGGAGAGGTGGTGCAGTTTCAGAATGGGAATTTGAAAAGGATGTTTTACTTCCGTTTTGCGCAAAAGACGGAAAACACGACATACGATGAAGCAAAGCAGCAACTGAAAAAAATCCTACACCATGTGGGCAAACGGTTAGTTGACCTACTCGACGGACGCCCCGTTGCTGTTCCATTGAGTGGGGGCTACGACTCCCGTCTGATCGTATATCTGCTGCACCAGCAGAATTACCAACAAGTGACCTGTTTCACCTACGGGAAAAAGCAACAGAATCAAGAAATTAATCGTGCCCAGCGCGTAGCCCAGCATTTCGGATACCCATGGCTTTTCGTCGAATATCCGACAATGGGAACCCTCGATTTGAGCACCGATCCCGCCTTTTTGGCCTACAACCACTTTGCCTCCCAATACTGCATGAAGAGCACTTTGTCAGAGTATATCGCAGCCCAGCAACTGCACAACAGGCAAATGCTCGCTCCCGATACAGTCATTCTGCCCGGCCATTCCGGAGACACCATTGCTGGGAGCCACCTCCGTCCGTATATGCTGCGCTACCACAGCAACAAGCAGGTTGTAAAAGACCTGATCTACAACCACTTCCATTTATTCAAAACTCATTATGCTGACAGACGCGAATTAACCGTTTTTTTGAATGACCTGTTAGAACATGATGATTACGCAGACCTCTCATATCCAGATAAAGTGAAGACATGGGTGCTACGGGAACGCCACGGGAAATTCATCATCAACTCATGCCGGATGTGGGATTACATGGGATGGGAGTTTTTATTGCCATTGAGAGACAAGGAGCTGGTGGATTTCTTTGCTTCCATGCCTGCAAAATACCGACTTCATAAGAAACTGTATGAGGATGTCTTGTGGGAACTTTTTAAAGAAGAGGGCATTTTGTATGAGGATGACCTCAAGAGCGTTATCCCGGATGGCTGGAAGGACCGGATTAAACTGTTTGTCAAAAGAAATTTGATGTTTTACCAGCCTTATAAAGATATTTTTGCCCATGACATGATAGGACTTCAGTATTTGTTGAAAGGCATGAAACAGGAAATCTCGCAACGGAATGTGCTGCAAGATGCGAGAAACATCAATGCCATCATGACAGAATGGTATTTACTTCAATTGGAAAAAGATATTGAAAAACAAAATCATGAATAAAATCCATAAAGCGCTGAAAGCCTTCGGCTTAATTCTTCGTCACCCCTACCTGTTGAACCACGTTCTCAATGATGAGGAGGTGATGCACCGGGAGTTAGCAAAACAGTATCCGTTCCCGGACGGACTGCCGGTTGTGCCCTTGACCGATTGGCTGCCGGACAGGCAGCAGACCGTTTCACCCTACACCTACCTGTCGGGCGGCACCTGGCCCACCGATTTGGCCTTGCTGAAAACCTTGGCGGAGCATTTCCAAACTGAAAGCTTTTTTGAGATCGGTACTTGGCGCGGGGAGAGTGTGGCCAACGTGGCTTCCATCGTGCCGCACTGCACCACACTGAACCTTTCGCGGGAAGAGATTTTGCAGCTTACTCATTCTGAAGAGTATGCAGATTTGCATTTCTTCTTTTCAAAAAATCTTCCGAACGTTACCCAGCTGTTAGGCAACTCCGAAACCTTCGATTTTTCGCCCTACGAAAAGCAGTTCGACCTGATTTTTATTGATGGCGACCATCATTACGAGGCGGTAAGGCGCGACACGCAATCCGTTCTTCCCTTATTAAAAAATGAAAAATCCATCATCGTGTGGCATGACTATGCCTACGACCCCGAGAAGATACGGTGGAGCGTATTCAAAGGCATTTTAGATGGGCTGCCGCAGGAGTTGCACCCGAGGTTGGCGCACATCTCCAACACCCTCTGCGCGGTGTTGCTGCCCGAGCCCGTAACTGGCCACCAGCCGCTGGTTCCCTACGCCCAGCCGAGTCATTATTTCGACATTACCATTAAAGCGAAAAAAATATAATTATGAACAAGATATTCCATAATTTTGGTCTCCTCCTCATCATTTTGGTGGGGATGTTGTCATCGGCCGTAGGGCAGGATGACCACTATTATTACCAATACGGAGCGCCTGCCGGCGAGTATTACCTGCCGGCGCCGCCCGACACGTCAAGTGTGCTGTTTGCCCACGATGTCAACTGCTGGATATGGGGCAAGTCGATGCGCAGCACGCCGCATGGGGCACAGGCCAGCTGGGAGTCGCTGTACGGCATAGAGCGCATGGCCACCGTTTTCGGCGAGGCGATGGGCATCACCATCACCAAAACGGGCACACCTGCCATCTGGAAGTTCATGGAAAAAGCCTGTTATACAGGCGATATAAGTGTATATACCGTAAAAAAATACTATATGCGCATGCGGCCCTTTGCCCGCATGAACGAACATGTGGCGGGTGAGTTCGACAACGAGGAGGAGCTGCGTGGCAACGGCTCCTACCCGTCGGGGCACACCGCTGAGGGGTGGTCAACAGCCCTGGCATTGGCAGAGATGCTGCCTGAGTTGCAAGACACGATTTTGCGGCGCGGCTATGAGTACGGACAGAGCCGAGTGATTGTGGGGGCGCACTGGCAGAGCGATGTGGATGCGGGGCGTCTGGCCTCATCAGCGGGATTTGCCCGGATGCACACTTCTCCCGGCTATGCCAGCGACCTCGCTGCCGCCCGTGCAGAATACCTGACACTGCGACCGGAGGTGGCCAAGGAGAAACCAGTTGCTCCCCATCTCAACCGCATCCTCGATGCCCCAGCCGATACGGCCAGCATCTTCTACTACGGCGATGTGGCTGCCTACTGGCTGGCCAAGGGCGAGCGCGATACTGAGCGCGGACAGCAGGCCATCGCCGATGCCGATGACTCTGACGAATCGCTGTACCGAGTGCTTTCGACAGTTACGGCAAAAGAAGTCTCCGCAAAAGCCACGCCCCATACCGCACGGCTATTGTACTATGTGCAACAAACTTTGATGGTGGAAGTGCAGACATTGAAGTTAAGCAGTACCTTCCGCAAGCGTCCGTATGTGCAGTTGGGTGAACCTTCTCTGATACCTGAAGAGGAGGAGTCGCATAGGATGAGTTCATCGTATCCCTCCACCTCTGCTGCTCTCGGGTGGGGCATTGCCCTCGTGATGACCGAGCTGTGTCCGGAACGGCAGAACGAGCTGCTGAAGTATGGCTTCGAGTACGGTTACAGCCGCGTGATTGCCGGCTACCATTACGCCTCCGACGTGCAGGCAGGTCGGTTGCTGGCGGCATGTCATCTGGCCTTCCTGCACAACGATTCCACATTTCGCAGTCTGTTGGAGAGTGCTAAGGAGGAGTGGAAAGACTATAGCTTTTCTGAGACCCCTGTTTCACCCTGTCCGGATGCCGCTACGGTGACTGACCAGGATGGCAATGTATATAAAACGGTGCAGATTGGCGATCAGTGCTGGATGGCGGAGAATATGCGCGCTACGCATGACCAAAAAGGCAAGGAGATTGCTTGGGGTAATGATTTCAACGCCAAGGTCCCTTACCGCTATTGTCCTAACAATCAAGATAGTCGCATAGCGCAATACGGCTATCTGTACAATTGGACCGCCGCCATGAGAGTCTGTCCCGAAGGGTGGCATCTGCCCACTGATGCTGAATGGGATCAGCTGACCAATTATGTGGGAGACCAGCGTCAATATCGTTGCGGAGGTGACCAAAAGAATATTGCCAAGGCATTAGCTGAAAGAGGGAATGTTTGGCAGGAGAGCGATTCTGACGAATGTATGGTGGGGAATGATCGTTACAAGAATAATGCGACGGGTTTCTCGGCTCTGCCTGCTGGCGACTATCAGCAAGGCTACCATGTGTTCGGTCGCTGCGCCTTCTTCTGGACGGCCACAAAAATTGATGCTAAAAGTGCTGGCCGCCGTTATCTGGTCAACAATGTCTCTACCGTATTGGGAGTGTCAGCCGAAAAGGGAAATGGGTACTCCGTGCGGTGCGTAAAAGATGTGAAATAAAAATCATGAATTATGAATAGAAAAATATTTTTCAGTCTATTAATAATGCTGCTTGTCTGCAGTGCTTTTGCGCAGGCACCTGCAAAGCTTCGCGTATTGAATTACGTGCCTGACAGCTGTTACTCTTTGCAGATCATTTACCCCGACTCACTGGCCGAGGAGATAGAACTTGATGCCATTGAACGCGACCATCTACTGGATTTTATCTGCCAGTCAGAGCCTTGCCCGCTCCACAATTTCATCAAGAGTTGGAACAAGAAAGACAAAACCACAGGTATTGATTTTACGGCTGCCATTGCTATTTGCCACAATCTTATCATTATCCCTCTCAACAACGAAAAGAATTTTGAGAGAAGTGTTTCTGCATTGTGGGAGAATGAGATGGCTTTCGAAACCATGACCACTCCCACCCACATCCAGTACCGCTATTGGAAGGAGAACTGTCAGGAACTGTTTGAAGAGGAAATGGCGACCCGTGCCGATGTGTGTCCCTCCATTATTTGCACAAAAGATGTAGCTTTGATAAATTTGGGGACCCTGCTTTCGAACGATGAATTATATTTGCAGCCGGAAACGCTGTTGGAACACACCCATTTCTCCGAGAGTGAAATATGCCAGCTAATGCTACAACGCGGAATGACCTCTTTTCAACGATATACACCTTTCAGACCGTTACTCAAAGAGTTATTTCACGTATCCCCCTCCATCGCACATCCTTTGCTGGGCATGTTTACTTCCATTGATTTTCTATTTTTTTCACGGACCCACATCGGAAAAGATAAAATCACAATAGTAAACGAAAGCTATCATCGAGACCCACAACTATCACCTATTCAATTAGATAATAAAAAAACAAGCAATACTAATACGGAAGAATTACTCTCCTACGCGGGCAACGATCCCATATGCATCATCTCATATGATATGAACGAAAACTTTGAAAGTACTGTAATCTCCAGTTCCATAATCGCAAATGCCTTTCCAAAATGTCCCTTCCTCATCACCGCTCCATCAAACTATATGATGGTTATTTACAATGACTTATCCCATATGATTATCAGCACTTTGGAGGACCCCTCCACTGTTCACACTCAATTAACTGACTTTATTGAACACAATAACCGAAATATTGACTCCATCTGGCAACAAAACAAAGAGTTGATGCTCTCCATGTCGAAAGAAGAGCCAGTAGCAGAGGAAGATGCAACTTCTGTACCTGAAGAGAGTTACGAAGGATGGAACTACTGGGCTTGGGAACAGAACCATGGGCTTCTGGATTCAATCGTCGGGCGTAAAAGACTGGTTTACGAACGCCAAGACGATTGGGAACTATACACGATCATTACCCACAATCAAACATTAGGCTATACTGATGAGGGTAATTTTGATTGGGTGCCGACAGAAGACTCCTCCTACGTCATTGTAGCAGATCACCTGTGTTTCTTTTTGGAAGACACCTCTCACTTTGAGAACATTCGACATCCTGAAGTGCCGGCGCAGCTGCCCAAGGACAAGCTGCTGAAATCACCATTCTGGATGGTAGCCGATGCTTTATCCCTCCTTAACATGGGCGAGCCCATCATCGGAAACATCGAGGTATGGGCAGAAAACAACAGCATCATCACAGAGATCAATGCAGGGAAAGAACTGGAGCACAACCTCATTTACGAAGTAATCAAACAAATCCGCGAGGCCCGAAACAAGACCCAATGGGACGACTCCTATTAACCGTCTAACCTCCAACAATAGAGGGCACTAGGAGAAATCAACATCGAAATAATGAAAAAATAATCGGAGCAGTGCAAGAATGCAGAAAATAATGCGTATATTTGCACGTTCAATTTAGAGCATGGCGAATCTTACGCAACAATTTGAGGAATTAGAAAACAAGATGGCTGGAATCATCATCCGGCTTCGTGACTATCAACAAGTTGTTGACGGACTTCAACAGAGGAACCAAGAGCTGCTCTGCAGGATAGAGGCGATGGGGAAAGAGCAGGACAATGAAAAAAAACAACAACAGATGCTCTGCATCACACAAAACCTACTCAAAAAAGAAGATACAACAGAAATCAAAAAGGAAATAAACAGATTAGTGCGGGAAATAGATTATTGCATCAGCTACATAAATAGTAAATAATGGAAAACGAACCCACCCACATTCAAATAGCAGTACTACAAAGATGTATTGACTTGTGGATCAAGAAAGAGCACGAGGTTTACTATCGCGAAGCTGAAAAGCGAATCAACGAAAAAGCCGCTGACTTTGCTAAAAAATGGAACTTCACTGACCAGCAAGACCTACTCTCAAAATTACTCATCGAAGTGACAGTCAATTATATAGCGAAAGAAGAAAAACTCAATGGCTACGAAGACGACCTTCTGCCCAGATTGGAAAAGCTGAATACTTTAGCCGACATGATGAGCGAAGCCTTGGATGCCCTTCAGGAGGACACGGAAGCATTACCCAACCCCTCCAACGAAGTCCAGAACATCGCCCAATAGTCATTGAAGACGTTGATTAACAGGTTCTTTGAATACAAATACACCCGCACGTCCAGATACGTTTGGCAAACTCAACAGAATAAAATAGAGGGATAGGCTCTTTTGGTGTCAAAATCCGGCCCTAATTGTCGCAAGGCAAGGTGCTCGCACCCGTGGGACTATTGCGATGCCAAGGCTCCCTCAACGTAAATTATAGGAGTTTGTAATAACCCTATGGGACGATGCGGGCTTTTTTATTTTAAAACACTTAACCACAATATATTAACCAAATTAAAATTATGACAACTACAATAGGAATTATCATCGGTGCCGTCGCCGGTTGTGGTGTGGGTGTCGCCTTATCATATACCCTTCTCAAAAAGGCCATCACCAACCGCAGCCAAGACATCCTGAAAAAGGCTGAGAGCGACGCTAAAGCACTCAAAAAGAAATCTGAAGAAGACGCCGAACTGCTCAAAAAAGAGAAAATGCTCCAGGCCAAGGAGAAATTCCTCCAACTGAAGGCCGAACACGAAAAGACCGTCAATGCCCGCAACCAGGAGCTCTCCAACGCCGAGAACCGCCTCAAACAGAAAGAGAACACGCTCAACCAGAAGTTGGAAGATGCCAACCGCAAAATCAACGAAAACAACACGCTGAAAGAGAAACTCAACCGACAGATTGAGATTACGGAGCAGAAACAGGCCGAACTCGATAAGCAGACCTCCGTACAGAAAGCCAAACTTGAATCTATCGCCGAGCTCACCGCCCAGCAGGCCAAAGAGCAGCTCATCCAGCTGATGGAAGACGAAGCCCGCGCTGAAGCCCTCGTCACCATCAAGGAGATTGTAGATGAAGCGCAGAACACCGCCAATATGGAGGCCAAGAAGCTGGTAATCAAGTCGATACAGCGTACTGGCGTAGAGACCGCCCTCGAAAATGCCGTGTCGGTGTTCAACATCGAGAACGATGAGATCAAGGGACGCATCATCGGCCGCGAAGGACGAAACATCCGCACCTTGGAGAACCTCACCGGCGTGGATGTCATCATCGACGACTCCCCCGACACCATCCTGCTCTCCAGCTTCGACCCCGTACGTCGCGAAATCGCCCGTCTCTCGCTGCACAAACTGGTGACCGACGGCCGTATCCATCCCGCCCGTATCGAAGAGATTGTCGCCAAGACCAAGAAACAGATTGAACAGGAAATCAACGAGATAGGCAAGCGCACCTGCATCGACCTCGGCATCCACAACATGAGCCACGAACTCATGCGCATGGTGGGTAAGATGCGCTACCGTTCCTCCTACGGACAGAACCTGCTGCAGCACTCGAAGGAGGTGGCCAACCTCTGTGCCATCATGGCTGCCGAGCTGGGTCTGAACCCGAAACTGGCCAAACGCGCTGGCTTGTTGCACGACATTGGCAAAGTGCCCGACACCGAGCCCGAGATGCCGCACGCCCTCTTTGGCGCCCAGCTGGCCGAACAGTACAAGGAGAAACCCGAGATCGTGAACGCCATCGGCGCTCACCACGACGAGATGGAGATGAACAACCTGATTTCGCCGCTGGTACAGGTTTGCGACGCCATTTCCGGCGCACGTCCCGGCGCACGCCGCGAGGTGGTGGAAGCCTACATGAAACGTCTCAACGACCTTGAAAACCTCGCCCTCACCTACCCCGGCGTGGTGAAGACCTTCGCCATTCAGGCAGGTCGCGAACTGCGCGTGATAGTGGGCGCTGAAAAGGTGACCGACGAACAGGCCGACCAGATCTCATTCGACCTCTCCAAGAAGATTCAGAACGAGATGACCTATCCTGGTCAGATCAAGATCACGGTTATCCGCGAGACCCGCTCGGTGAACTACGCAAGATAAACGAAAGGACTCTGACGAAACGCCCTACATCACAGCCTCGTACACCGACCACAGCCGTTGGGCAATGGCCTCGTCGGTGAACTGACGGGCATACTCTTCACCATGGACAATCATCTCTTGCCGCAAGGTTGCATCACCGAGAACGTGTTGCAGCTGCGCGGCAAGCTCGTCGGGAGCATCAGGGGCGACATAACAACTGTGCGGGCCTCCACTCTCCTCCAAACAGCTTCCCGTAGCAGCAATCACCGGCACGTGCGAAGTGAGCGCCTCCAGAACTGGAATCCCAAATCCCTCAAACAGAGAAGGATACACAAATATTGAAGCACCACGATAGAGGGCGGGGAAATCGGCAAACGGCACTCCCGTGAGGATTTTCACCTGCGATTCGAGATGATGCTCTGCAATATATTGGTACAATACCGGCGTGTAGGAAGTCTCGTTGCCGACGATGACCAAGGGAATGTCGATAGAATGCTGTGCAAGTGCCTGTAGAATAAGAATATGGTTCTTTCGTTCCTCCAACGCGCCCACACTCAGCACATACTGCTGGGGTAATCCGTACTTTTGGCGCAACTCCCCTACCCGCTCTTCTGAGATGGATTGTTGGAAAATCGGGCTGCACCCTTGATACACCACCTCCACCTTCTGCTCCGGCACACCGGCCAGCTCCACCAAGTCGCGCTTCGTTTGCTGGCTTACGGCAATAATTCTATCCGCTATTTCACAGCTATACAAATACTTACGCTTATACATTCTTCTATCGAAAGCAGGATAGAGTTGTGGGAATTTGAGAAAGATAAGGTCGTGGATAGTAACCACCGCAGGGATATTTTTCTTCTGGATGCCCACCGGCAGTTCGTGGCTGAGACCATGGAACAGGTCGAGATAGCATTTCTGCGCCTCGCTGGCGAGCGAGAAGGTGCGCCAAAGCGAAGTGCTACACTTCTGCAGGCCCTGCGGCATCTGCACTTGGGCATTCTCCGGAAGCGGAAAATGAATATTGGGACTTACTTTCGGTGTAAACAGAAAATACTGATTGTCAGGATAGTAAGCAGAGAGAATACGGATCGTTTCGCGGCTGTAGTTGCCCAATCCGCGCTGGTTGTTGAAGGCCCTTTTGGCATCGAAACCGATATTCTTACTCATAACGGCGGCAAAAATACGGGAAAAAATTGGAATGAGAGGGTGGGTGAGAGAATAAAATTAAACACCTACTCAATAAGCTGCTGTGGCAAAATCTCCATCTTTGAAAAAGCGAATAGCTTCTTCCCAAGATCTTTTAAAGATGCTCCGATGTGATACACGGTTGTGTCAATGATGAGAAATCTATCGTGATAGCGTGACGACTCTGTTATAGCGATGGGCGGGTATTGCTGATTGTGCCTCTGCAAATCGGAAGAAAGTTCTTGAGTAATATGACGGGTGATGATTTGAGCCGCTACATTATCTTTTCTTTTAGACAGCATCAGCAGTACTGACTCATTAATATAATTGTCAATAAGGATGATCCTCTCTTTTGCAGAGCGGATAAGGTCGGCAGCGAAGACGTAAGCATCGAAAATCTGTCCGTCGAAAAAGACCCCTTGAACGGGAGGCAAAGCAGTACGAACGAAAAAATCAATCTTTTTGTCATGTTCTGAAACTCTCTCTTCCAGACGTTCAATACGCTGGTTCACAGCATACTTTCCCAAAATATGTTCTTTCAATGTCTTGGTCGCCCATTTACGGAAAAGAGTAGCGTTTTTGCTGTTGACACGATAGCCTACGGAAAGAATGGCATCCAGATTGTAATAGGCTGTATGGTATACTCTTGTCCCAGCATTACCTATATGTTCCAAAATGGAACACGTGCTTCCCTTATCCAATTCTCCATCGTTGTAGATATTATTAAGATGTTTAGTGATGGCAGGCCTTTTGGTTCCGAACAACATTGCAATTTGTGACTGTGTTAGCCATACCGTTTCATTTTGCATCCGGACCTCTAAAGATACAGTGTTGTCTGGCTGGTATAGAACAATTTCGTTTTTCTCCATAGCAGGAAAAGGATGTTAAAAAATAAGAAAAATTACAGGGTACAAATATACTATAGAGGCAAGGCTATTTTCAAGGGTTTGGTGAAAATATCATTTAACAATTCCAATTTTTCACTATTTTTGCATCTGAAATTTTAACCCATCAAAGATGAAGAAATTGAGCATGGACGAACTCGGGCGGGTGAGCACGGAGGAGTTCAAGGAGCAGGAGAAGACTCCGCTGGTAGTGGTTTTGGATAATGTGCGGAGCATGTACAATGTGGGATCGCTGTTCCGCACGTGCGATGGCTTTGCAGTGGAAGCGCTGTATCTGTGCGGCATCACTGCCTGTCCGCCCCACAAGGAGATCTCAAAAACGGCTTTAGGTGCTACAGAATCAGTATGTTGGAAGCACTTTGATAGTACTGTGGAGGCGGTTAACGACCTGAAGGCGCAAGGATATCGCGTGTGGGCGGTGGAGCAGGTGGACACGTCGGTTTCGCTGGAAGAGTACGCACCCACTAAAGGAGAGAAGGTGGCCATCGTGTTGGGCAACGAGGTTTTCGGGGTGGATGATGAGGTGTTAGCCTTATGTGATGGCGCGATTGAAATTCCGCAGTATGGCACCAAACACTCCTTCAACGTGTCGGTGGCCGGCGCCATCGTGATATGGGAAATCTCCAAAAAAATCTCCCGAGATTGACATCCCAAAATAACAGAGAGCTTACTGGGTATTTTTTCAAAAAAAGAGTTGGAGATGATTAAAAAATAGGAGATTTTATTGTAAATTTGCCGCCTTAAAAATACGACTATGCTTTTAAGGCACAAAAAATACATTATCTCATTTATTTTAAGCATTTTACCATTCTTTTCCTTCGCTCAAAATGGAGGTGTGAATGGGTTTATTTATGATGCCACCTCCGGCGAACCCATTGCATACGCCATGGTGAGACTCACGGGCACTAACTTCGGTGAAGTAACGGAAAAAAGCGGGGCCTATATCATCACCAAGGTACCGTCAGGGAAATACGAAATAGAGGTCTCCTATTTAGGTTTCCAGACCATACGCGACTCCATAGAGATTGCCAACATGGTGGTGAACCGCAATTTCACAATGTCGCCCGACAACGTCATGCTGGAGGGCATCAATGTGAATGCTGAATCTCAGCGTGTGATCACAGAGACACGCACGTCGGTCATCTCGGTATCTACCAAAGACATCAAGCAGATGCCTTCTATTGGCGGCACGCCCGACTTTGCGCAGTACCTGCAAGTGCTGCCCGGCGTGGTGTCCACTGGCGACCAGGGCGGTCAGCTGTACATCCGTGGCGGCACCCCGATACAGAATATGCTTTTGCTGGATGGAATGCTCATCTACAATCCCTTCCACTCCATCGGTCTGTTCTCGGTTTTCGACAGCGACATCATCGGGTCGGCGGAGGTATATACTGGCGGCTTCGGGGCAGAGTTCGGCGGCAGAATCTCCTCGGTGATGGACATCCGCACCCGCGACGGCAACCGCAAGCACATCACCGGCAAGGTTGACCTCAACACCTTTGGTGCCAAGTTGTTATTAGAAGGGCCTTTTATTAAGATGAAAGAAAATAGTGCCTTCTCGCTCGGCTACATCCTGTCGGTGAAAGGTTCATATCTGAAATACTCTTCCAAAGCCTTCTATCCATACGTCAACGACGGTCTTCCCTATAATTATTTGGATATTTATGGAAAAATTTCCCTTACGGGAAAGGGCGGTTCCAAGCTCAACCTTTTCGGATTCCGCTTTGACGACAAGGTGGATTACACCAAAATCGCCACCTACAAATGGACCAATTACGGGGTGGGATGCAACTTCCTGATAGTGCCCGGCCGGGCCCCCATGCTCATTGAGGGAACCATTGGCTACACCAACTACTATACCGCCTTGGACGATCAGGACAACAAGCCCACCACTCTCTCCCAAAACACCTCCGCCAAGGACACCAACACGCGGCAGAGTGCACTCAACGGTTTCGTGGCCAATCTCAAATTCACCTACTATTTCGGAAAGAGCCAACTCTCGCTCGGTGCGGAATTCTCTGGAAACACCGTCCGCTACGTCTTTTTTGAAACCCCATCGGCAACCTCACGCAAGTCGGTGGTGGACTACACCAGCGATGTCGGACTGTTCGTCAAATACAAGTATAACTGGCGCGACAAGATTCTCATCGAGCCGAGCTTCCGATTCCAATACTACGCCTCACTCGGCAAGAGTTCGCCAGAGCCGCGACTGTCGTTCAAGTACAACATCACACCGAAGGTGCGCTTGAAGCTGGCGGCGGGCATGTTCTCGCAGAATCTCGTAGCCGCCACCTCCGACCGCGACGTGGTGAACCTGTTCACCGGATTTCTCTCCAGTCCGCTCCAGATTCCCGACACGCTGCCCAACGGCAAGGAAATCGAATCGAGTATGCAAAAGTCACAACACGTGATTTTAGGTCTTGAATTGGATGTCATCCCCTACACCACCATCAACATTGAAGGCTACTATAAGAATTTCTCGGTGCTCACCTCCATCAACCGATACAAGATGTTCAAGGAAGACTTGGACTATATGTTCGAAACCGGCAAAGCATACGGTGGCGACATCACCGCCGAATTTTCATACAAAGGATTGGACATTCGTTTGGTGTATGCGTTGGGATGGGTGAAGCGTAACGACGGGCGCATGGTATATGAGCCCCATTTCGACCGCCGCCACAACATCAACTTCCTTGCTTCCTACAGTTTCGGGAAACGCAAGAGTTGGCAGATTGACGTGCGCTGGAACTTTGGCACAGGATTCCCCTACACCCAAACCCAGGCCTATTTCCCCAATATGGACATCACCTCATACGATGTTAACTATCTCAGCAACAACGAAGGTCTTGATTTCATATTGGCTGACTACAACCAGGGCCGTCTGCCCCACTATCACCGTTTGGACATCAGCATCAAGAAGAGCTTCCATATTGGCGAACGCCATGTGATAGAGCTGAGTGCTGGCGCCACCAACCTTTACAACTACAAAAACGTATTTTATAAAGACCGCATCACCAATAAGACCATTTACCAGCTGCCGCTGCTTTACAGCGTAGGTTTCAGCTGGCAGTTCTGATGTCATGAATCATCACCTCAAACAAACTCATCTCTCAATGGAAAACAAGAAAAAAATATGGGTATGGTGCGGGGGCATGACCGCAGGCATTGTGGTTTGCCTTTGTGTATGGGGCATCCTACAGCATCACACGCAAGCACAAGAAGAGAAAGCTGAGCCTGCCCGTACCAACTATTACACCAACGTGCTGGCCACTCCTCCCCTGCCCGACAGTCTCACCTTTTGCGGAGAGAGCGTGCCGCTTGACGACCCCATGGTGCGCGAATCACTCGACCGTGAGCTGACGGCCGTCTGCTACCAGCACTCCACCACCCTGCTCTGTCTGAAACGTGCCGGACGTTGGTTCCCGACATTAGAGAAAATACTGAAAGAAGACGGAGTTCCTGAAGATATCAAGTATTTGTGCGTGGCCGAGAGCAGCCTCTCCAACGCCATCTCACCCGCCAAGGCGGTAGGATTCTGGCAGTTCTTAGAATCCACCGCCAAACTGTACGGTCTGACCGTCAACGATGAGGTAGACGAAAGATACCATGTGGAGAAATGCACCCATGCAGCCTGCAAATATCTGAAAACCAGCAAGAACAGTTTGGGTTCATGGGCGTTGGCCGCCGCCAGTTACAACATGGGGGAAGGCGGTGTGCGAAAAAACGTGAACAACCAGTCGCAAAACGAGTACTGGAACCTCTATTTCAATCCCGAGACCGCCCGCTACGTGTATCGCATCCTCGCGTATAAACTGCTGTTCGAGAATCCCAGCACCTACGGCGTGCGCCTCAACGAGAGCGACAAATATGCGCCCTACGAGTATGAGGAGATTACGGTTACCGCATCCGTGCCGAGCTGGTACACCTTCTGCCAAGAACACGACATGACCTACAAGGAATTCAAGGAACTGAACCCGTGGGTGCGCAGCACCAAACTGACTGTGGCTGCAGGCAAGAGCTACACCATCAAAAAAATGACTAAAAAGAAGAAATAGGATGGCAAAAGTAGCAGAAGATCAGTTGATTGTCACTGGAGCGAGAGAAAACAACCTGAAGGATGTGTCTGTGAAGCTCCCACACAACAAGCTCATCGTGATGACAGGATTGAGCGGCAGCGGCAAGTCTTCTTTAGCATTCGACACGATTTATGCGGAAGGACAACGCCGCTACATGGAGACCTTCTCGGCCTACGCCCGCCAGTTTGTGGGCAACTACGAGCATCCCGACGTGGATAAGATTACGGGACTGAATCCGGTCATCGCCATCGAACAAAAAACCACCAACAAGAACCCCCGCTCCACCGTCGGCACCATTACGGAAGTATATGATTTTCTGCGACTTCTGTTTGCCCGCGTGGCCACCGCCTACTCGTATGTCACCGGCGAGAAGATGATTCGCTATACCGAGTCGGAGCTGATTGAAAAACTCACCGACACCTATGATGGCCGCGACATCACCATCCTCGCCCCCGCCGTGAAACGCAGAAAAGGCCACTACCGCGAACTCTTCGAGACCATCCGCAAACGCGGCTTCTCCAAGGTGCGCGTGGATGGCGAAATCCGACAGCTCACCCTCAACATGGCGGTGGACCGCTACAAAATCCACGACATCGAGACGGTGATTGACCGGCTGACGTTGCACGACAACTCCAAGGCGCGCCTCACCAACAGTCTGCGCCTTGCCCTCAAGAACGGGAAGGGTGTGCTGATGGTGCTCGACCACGCCACCGGCGAGGTGAAGAACTACAGCAAGTACCTGATGTGCCCCACCTCGGGCATCTCCTACCCCGAACCCGAACCCAACACCTTCTCGTTCAACTCGCCCTACGGCGCCTGCGAAAAGTGCAACGGCCTCGGCTATATCACAGAGGTGGATCTGAAAAAGATCATCCCCGACGAAAAAAAATCCATCAAAAACGGTGCCATCATCCCGTTAGGAACTTATAAAAACAGTCAGATTTTCAGACAGATAGAAGCTCTTGGCGAAAAATACGGCTTCGATTTGGACACCCCTATCGGGGAACTGTCCGACTCGGTCATCAACACCATTCTGTACGGCACCGATGAGCCGCTCAAGGTGAGACGTGAGTTTTCGGGAATGTCGCCGGTGAGCATGAACTACGAGGGCATCATCAACTTCATCAAAGAGTTTGACTTGGAGAGTGCTCCCGCCAACATCCGCAAATGGATTCAGAGCTTCCTGAACGAAGTGCCCTGTCCAGAGTGCCACGGGGCGCGCCTGCGCAATGAGTCGCTGCATTTTAAGATTGGCGGGAAGAACATCGCCGAATTAGCAGCCATGGACATCGCCGACCTGTCGGCATGGATCGACCAGTGTCCGAAGCACCTCACCGACACGCAGAACAAGATTGCCTACGAGGTGCTGCGCGAGATCAAGTATCGACTGAGTTTCTTGGAAGAGGTGGGTATCCAATACCTTTCGCTCAACCTGCCGGCTCGTGCGCTGTCGGGCGGCGAAGCACAACGCATCCGCCTGGCCACCCAGATCAGCTCCCGCCTGGTGAACGTGCTGTACATCCTCGACGAGCCGAGCATCGGACTACACCAGCGTGACAATCAGCAACTTATCACCGCCCTGAAACAGCTGCGCGACATGGGCAACTCGGTCATCGTGGTGGAACACGACCGCGACATGATGGAGGCCGCCGACTACATTGTAGATATCGGACCGGCGGCGGGTATCCACGGCGGCGAGATCGTGGGAGAAGGCACCTACAAGGAGATGCTCAAGAAAAACACGCTGACCGCCCAGTACCTGAGCGGCAAGAAAAGCATCAAGGTGCCAGCCACCCGGCGCGAAGGCAACGGCAAGGAGCTGACGCTCATCGGTGCTCGCGGCAACAACCTTAAAGATGTGTCGGTCACCTTCCCATTGGGTACATTTATTTGTGTGACAGGAGTTTCCGGAAGCGGGAAATCCTCCCTCATCAACGAAACCCTCTATCCGATTCTCAACCACCATTTCTTCCGCGCCGAGAAAAAGCCTCTCGAATATACCGAAATCATCGGAATCGGCAACCTCGACAAAGTCATCGAAATCAACCAGCAGCCCATCGGCCGCACCCCACGCTCCAACCCCGTGACCTACATCGGCGTCTTCGACCAGATACGGCAGTTATACGCCAGTCTGCCCGAGGCCAAGATCCGCGGCTACAAGCCCGGCCGTTTCTCCTTCAACGTCACGGGCGGACGGTGCGAGGAGTGTCGCGGCGGCGGGGTGAAAGCCATCGAGATGAACTTCCTGCCCGACGTATATGTCACCTGCGACGCCTGCGGCGGCAAACGTTACAACGATGAGACCCTTGAGGTGCGCTACAAAGGAAAGTCCATCAACGATGTGTTGGAGATGGACATCGAGACGGCCGTCACCTTCTTTGAGAATATCCCCATGATTGCCAGCAAGCTGCAAACGCTCTGCGATGTCGGTTTGGGCTATATCAAGATGGGGCAACCCTCTCCCACCCTGTCGGGCGGCGAGGCACAGCGCATCAAGTTGGCGGCAGAACTCTCGAAGAAAGACACTGGCAACACCTTCTACATCCTCGACGAGCCCACCACCGGCCTGCATTTCGAGGATATCTACGTACTGCTGGAGGTGCTCAACAAACTGGTGGAAAAAGGCAACACGGTGCTGGTAATCGAGCACAACATGGATGTCATCAAGATGGCCGACTGGATTATCGACCTCGGGCCGGAAGGCGGCCGCTCGGGTGGCGAAATCATTGCAGAAGGCACCCCCGAAGAGGTGGCGAAGAGCGGAAAAGGCCACACTGCCCAATTCCTAAAAGCAGAATTGAAAAGAAAGTAATTGATAGGATTTTAACGCCTTACCATTCGGCGGCGCAACTGCGTATCATCCAAATAATAGATGGTGTCAATCGTGCTGGCGAAACCGCACCAGTTGCCAATCACATTCTCGCCTTTGATATTGCACGGCACGGGGGCCGGACTCATAAACGGGTTCTGTCCAAGCGAGATGGCATACGTCATGGCCGACCAATACTGGAAACCGTCGTAATCGATGAGGGAAGTCTTCATGTAGATGGTGTCGCCTTTCCGGTACGTCACTCGGTAAAATTCTTCCTTCTCCTCATCGGTCATCGTGCTTTCAAACAATGAAGAGGGGTTGGCACGCAGAATCTCGTAGTTGACCGTTTGTCCGTTGAAGGTGGCATCGTCGAAGGCCACAGGGAAGCTGGTCACCCAGAGGCGGTCGTGCAGGCGTTTGCCGTGTACCTTCAGCTGGAACATATAATAGTCGTGGGTCTCAGGCCTATCGGTAAGTTGGATACGGGTAGTAGGCGTGGTGTCCTGCTCGTTGGCGAAGGCCAGCCACACCGAGTCGAGGTGGAACGGCTCGACAATGGTGGTGGAAGAGGTATACACCTTATCGCCGATTTCTACCCGGAGATCGTACCGCTTGCCCGGCTCCCCTTTAATACAAGAAGCAGAAGTAGTATCACCCACATAGGCAAAATAGATGGGCGAATCCAACCAAGGCATAAGTCGGAGTTGTTCGCTCACGCCATCGCACGAAACAGTGACCACGGCATCTGTGATAAACACATCGTTCATCAAAGTTTGCAAATCAATGTGGTCGAAATAGGGAACACTGCGACTCACAATCACCATGGCGGGCGAGCCATTCTCAATACGCCCCTCGATGACAATTTTCCGGTCATAATCGGGAATATCCACCTCAATCTCCTTCTGACAGGAAGACAAAAAGATGGAAACTAATCCCATGATAATCAGCAAAAAATATCTAAAAAAAGTCATCATTTCCAACAAGCAAACTGGGCTGCAAAAATACAATTTTAAATTGAGAATTGAAAATTGGGAGCTGAAAGATTGAGGGCGAACGGAGTAAGACGAGTTGAAATCTACAAGGCCAAACCGCCCAACGAGGTCTCTTTGTAGAGGGAAGGCAGGTCGTGGCCGGTTGCCTTCATGACGCGCACCACGCGGTCGAAACTGACGAGGTGCTTGCCATCGGAGATGAGGGCGAACATGGCGGCATCGATGGCGCGCACCGAGGCGAACGCATTACGCTCGATACAAGGCACTTGCACCAGTCCACAGATAGGGTCGCAGGTAAGGCCGAGGTGATGTTCCAGCCCCATCTCGGCAGCATATTCCACCTGATAGGAAGAGCCGCCCATGAGCTGGCAGAAGGCACCGGCGGCCATGGCACATGCCGAGCCCACCTCTCCCTGACAGCCTACCTCCGCCCCACTGATGGAGGCGTTGTATTTGATAACGTTGCCAATGAGTCCGGCAGTGGCAAGGGCATGCAGAATTTTCTTATCGTTGTGTTCATACTGCTGATAATAAGTATATAAAACAGCGGGCAGCACGCCGCAGGAGCCGCAGGTAGGCGCGGTAACGATAGTGCGGCCGCTGGCGTTCTCTTCGGCCACTGCGAAAGCATACACCGGCGTGGAGTATCGGTGCTGCAGCGAGGTGTTCATGGCCTGCACACGCGAGTACATCGTCGAGGCTTTGCGTGGCAGATGCAAGCCACCGGGGAGCGTACTCTCGTGCTCCAAGCCCTCCCTGATGCTCTGTTGCATCACCCGCCAAACCGCCTCCAAATATTCCCAAATATCATCATCTTCACAATCAGCTACATACTCCCAGAGCTTACGATTTCCCACATGCGACAAGATGTCGGTCATGGTGGAATACTGGTAGATGTGTTTGTCAGACTGCCGCTGACCAGACTGCGAAATGTCGCCGCCCCCCACGCTGAAATAGCGACGTGTGAGCAATGCATTGCCTTGAGTATCCAATGCAGTAAATTCCATCCCATTAGGATGTTCCGGCAGGAAAACATCTGGTTTCCAAACAATCCGCACTGGAATTGGCGCTAAAGCATCAACAATCGCCACATCAGTGAAATGGCCCTTGCCCGTAGCAGCCAAACTACCATACAACACCACTTCGTACGAGGCCGCATGGGGAGTTAACTCTCTAACCAAAGTCGCTGCCTTTGAGGGACCCATTGTATGCGAACTCGACGGTCCACGACCTATCTTAAAAATATGCCGGATACTTTCCATCATCAAACATTTAGAATTTCTCGGCAAAAGTACATTTTTTTCCACAAATAACGTCATTTTAAGGACTGCCGTTTTGTCAGTCGAACGATTTGGCAAACTTTTTGCATACCCTTTTGTGGCTTGTTCTCTCAAGTCAGCATTGTTTATTGTAAATAATTAAAAATTAAAATATTATGGCAGAAGAAAAAATCAATTCCGAAAATTTGGATGCTGAAAACAATCCTTTAGAGGGTCAGAAAACTGACAATTTGTCACCAGAAGAGGCATCTTCTTGCGAAAATGAGCAAGAAAAGGCGGATCAAGAGGAGGAAAAAAATGACAAAGAGGAAGAAAAAAAGTCTTTTTTTGGCAGAAAAAATAAAAAAGAGGAAGCCCTGAAAAAACAACTGGAAGAACTCACTAAAAAATACGAAGCACTTGACAAGCAGAAAGCAGAATTAAACAACAAATTTCTGCTGCTCTATTCTGAATTCGACAATTATAAGAAACGTACAAACAAGGAGAAATTGGACCTCATGGCCACGGCCTCCGAGAAGGTGATTGTGAGCCTTCTCCCCATCATTGATGACTTCGAACGCGCCATCAAGGCCAACGAAAACCTGACCGATGCCGAAGTGATGAAAGATGGTTTTAATTTGATTTACAACAAATTAACCAATCTTCTCAAACATTTTGATGTCACCGAGATTGAGGCAAAAGGCGAGGTATTCGACACCGACCTGCACGAGGCGGTCACCCACTTCCCCACCCCTAACGAAGAGGATAAGGGCAAGGTGATTGATGTGACCGAAAAGGGCTACAAAATCAAGGACAAGGTGATTCGCTACGCGAAAGTGGTGGTAGGACAGTGAAAATGTACAATTAACAATGTACAATGTACAATTGAAAATGGAAAATTGAAAACTGAGAACTGAAAATTGAGAATTGAAAGTTGAGAGTTAGTGCGAATAGATAAAGAAAGGGAGACTGATGGAAAAACGTGATTATTATGAAGTATTAGGGGTGAATAAGAATTCGACCCCGGAAGAGATAAAAAAGGCTTATCGGAAGAAGGCGATGGAGTACCATCCCGACCGCAACCCGGGTGACAAGGCGGCAGAGGAGAAATTCAAGGAGGCGGCGGAGGCGTACGATGTGCTGAGCAATCCCGACAAGAAGGCCCGTTACGACCAGTTCGGTCACGAAGGTCTGCGCGGCGCCGCCTCTTCGGGCGGCTTCGATGCCAGCGACCTCAACAGCATCTTCGAGCATTTCGGCAGCATCTTCGGCGACTTCATCGGAGGCGGCTTCCGTGGAGGTTTCGGAGGCGGTTTCAGCGGTTTTGGCGGCGGTCAGCAGAAGGCAGTACGCCGCGGCAGCGACATCCGTATTCGTTTGAAACTCAAGTTGGAAGAAATTGCAGAAGGGTGCACCAAAACGCTAAAAATCCCCAAACAAGTAACTTGTACTGCCTGCGGCGGCACCGGCGCGAAGGACAAATCCTCCATCGTGACCTGTCCCACCTGTCAGGGACGCGGTCAGGTGGTTCACCAGCAGCGCACCATGTTCGGCGTCATGCAGCAAGTAATGCCCTGCAGTGCCTGTCACGGAACGGGAGAGGTCATCAAGGACAAATGTCCCATCTGTCATGGTGAAGGCACCGTGAAGGGCGAGGAGGTGGTCACCATCAACATCCCCGCCGGTGTGCAGGACGGCATGCAGATCCGCGAGCGCGGCAAAGGCAACGCAGCCCCCAACGGAGGCATTCCCGGCGACCTCATCGTGGTAATACAAGAAGAGGAAAATGCCATCTTCGAGAGAGATGGCAACAACCTGTATATCAACTACTACATCTCATTTCCGCAAGCCGCACTCGGCGCGGAGGTAGAGATTCCTTTAGTGAAAGGCAAAGCCAAGGTGAAGATCGCCCCCGGCACCCAGAGTGGCAGCGTGCTGCGTCTGCAAGGGAAGGGCCTGCCGGAAGTCAACAGCCGGCGTGTCGGCGACCTCATCGTCAACGTCAACGTGTGGACCCCGACCAAACTCACCAAAGAGGAACGCCAGCTCATCGAACAGATGAACGGGGCCGAGAATTTCATCCCCAAACCCACCAAAAAAGACAAGAGTTTCTTCAACCGCGTACGCCAGTTTTTTGAAGACCGGTAAGGGTTGAAACGGCGCTTTATCTTTTCTTGATTATTTTACTTTATTCACATTGCCATGTGAAAAAAAATGTGTAATTTTGCAAACTTTTATGTAAAATCAACAAAGCAGTAATAATCAAATAATTAAGCTAGAACAATGAAAGTTTATCAGACACAAGACATCCGAAACATCGCCCTTATCGGTGGTAACCGTACTGGAAAAACCACCCTTGCTGAGACGATGGCCTTCCACGGTGGCGTCATCAGCCGTCGCGGAACCGTTGAAGACAAGAACACCCTCTCCGACTATCGCGAAGTGGAGCTGGAAAGACAGCAGTCCATCCAGTCCTCCGTGCTGTACAGTGAATTTGAGAACACCAAGTTCAACATGATTGACTGCCCCGGCTTCGACGATTTCGTGGGCGAAGTGATCGGTGCCTTGAGAGTGGCTGATACCGCTGTCATGGTCATCAACGCCCAGAACGGCGTGGACGTTGGCGCAGAGTCACAGTGGCGCTGGACCAAGAAGATGCACAAACCCGTCGTCTTCGTCGTCAACCAGCTCGACCACGAGAAAGCCAACTTCGACGAGACCCTCCGCGAGCTGAAGCACAACTTCGGCGGCAGCGTGCTCCCGTTGCAGTACCCCGTCAATGCCGGTATCGGCTTCGACTCCGTCATCGACCTTCTCTCCAAGAAACTCCTCAAATTCCCCGCTGGTGGCGGTAAGATGATTGTGGAAGAGATTCCCGCTTCTGAAGCCGACAAGGCTGAGGAGATGCACGCCGCCCTTATCGAGGCAGCTGCTGAGAACGACGAGAAACTCATGGACAAATTCTTCGAGGAAGGCACCCTCTCCGAAGAGGAGATGATGCGCGGCCTCAAGCTCGGTGTCATCAACCGCGGTACCTTCCCGGTGCTCTGCATCTCCGCCAAAGCCGACCAGGGCGTGGACCGTATGATGCAGATCATCAAGGGCAACTGCCCCACCCCCGCCGAAGCGCTCCCCATCAAGAACATCAATGGTGAAGACGTGCCTTGCGACTCCACCGGCAACACCATCGCTTACGTTTGGAAGACTGCCGTTGAGCAGCACCTCGGCGATGTGGCTTATATGAAGATCTGCTCCGGAGAAATTACCGAAGCTATGGACCTTCTCAACACCAACACCTCCACCAAGGAGAGAGTATCCCAGATTCTCTGCTTCGCCGGCCAGAAACGTGAAAACGTGGAGAAGGCTTGCGCTGGCGATATCGTCGCCACCATCAAGCTGAAAGGCACCGGTGCTTCCCAGACCCTCGTGAAGAGCGGCGACATGCAAATTGAAAAGACCGCTTATCCGGATCCGAAGTTCCGTACCGCCGTGCGCGCCAAGAACAGCTCCGACGAAGAGAAACTCGGTGCCGTGCTCAACAGCCTCCGCAAGAGTGACCTCACCTTCCTCATGGAACAGTCGAAAGAGCTCAAGCAGACCATCATCTCCGGTCAGGGCGAGCAGCAGCTCAACATCGTCAAATGGATGATTGAGAAGCTCAACAAGATTGAAATCGAATACTACGCTCCCAAGATTCCGTATCGCGAAACCATCACCAAGTCGGCTGAGGCTATGTACCGCCACAAAAAACAGTCTGGTGGTTCCGGCCAGTTCGGTGAAGTTCACATGCTCATCGAGCCTTACTTCGATGGTATGCCGAACCAGACCAAATACCCCATCCGCGACACCCAGAGCTACGATCTGCCGTGGGGCGGCAAGCTCATCTACAACAACTGTATCGTGGGTGGTGCCATCGACGCACGCTTCATGCCCGCTATCCTCAAGGGTATCATGGAGAAGATGGAGGAAGGCCCGCTGACCGGTTCTTACGCCCGCGATATCGTGGTGAACATCTACGACGGTAAAATGCACCCCGTTGACTCCAACGAGTTGGCATTTAAGTTGGCTGGTCGTAACGCCTTCAAGGACGCTTTCAAAAAAGCCAATCCGAAGATCCTCGAACCCATCTACGATGTGGAAGTTTTCGTTCCCTCCGACAGAATGGGTGATGTGATGACCGACCTCCAGGGCCGCCGCGGGGTGGTGATGGGTATGGACAGCGAAGGCGAGTTCCAGACCATCCGCGCCAAAGTTCCGCTCGCCGAGATGAACAAATATTCCACCACTCTGAGCTCCATCACCTCTGGTCGTGCTTCCTACGAGATGAAGTTTGCTGAATACCAGCAAGTTCCTGCTGATGTTCAGGCAGCCGTCATCCAGAAGTACGAAGAGGAAAACAAGGACGAAGAGTAGTCTTTACAGAAATTTCGATAGGAGCTGGATAACCTCCGGCTCCTATCTTCAAAATTATTTATTATTCACAAAATTATTTAAAAATGAAATCAGTATCTATTAGCGGTTCTCCCAGAGAGAACGTAGGGAAAAGAGACGCAAAAGAACAACGTAAGAACGGTCTGGTGCCGTGCGTGCTTTACGGCGGTGAAAAACAGTACCAGTTTGTCGTTGATAAAAAGCAGTTCGCTAACTTGATCTACACTCCCGAAGTCCGTTACGCTATCATCAGCCTCGATGGCAAAGAGATTCCCGCCATCCTGCAGGCCAGCCAGTATCATCCCATCACCGATGAACTGCTCCACGTGGACTTCCTCGAAGTAGTGGACGGCAAGCCGATCACCATCGGCCTTCCCATCAAGATCATGGGCACCTCTCCTGGTGTGCTCCGTGGTGGTAAGCTCGTGAAGAAAGTGCGCAAACTGAAAGTGCGCGGTTTGTTGAACGACATTCCGGAATTCATTCCCGTTGACATCTCCGGTCTCGACATCGACAACTCCGTCAAGGTCAACGATTTGAAAATCGACAACATCACTTTCGTTGAGAATCCGAACGCCGTTGTGACCGCAGTTCTCTCCACCAGAAATGTGGAAGAGGCTCCGACCGAAGAGGCTTAATATTGATTATTACACAAATGGTAGGGGCGTGGGCAACTGCGTCCCTATTATTTTTTCTTTATGGCAAAATTTCCCTTTCCCACCACAGAATTCCCCGTTTTCCTCGCCCCGATGGAGGAGGTGACCGACGCGTCGTTCCGCCGGCTGTGCAAGGCCTTTGGCGCCGATGTGCTCATCTCGGAGTTTGTCTCTTCGGAGGCCCTGATCCGCGAGGTGGAGAAGAGCCGCAAGAAGATGCAGTTTTCGGACAGCGAGCGCCCGTTCGGCATCCAGATTTTCGGACATGATGAGGACTCGCTGCGGAAGGCGGCCGAGATTGCGGCAGAGGAGCAGCCCGACTTCATCGACATCAACTGGGGCTGTCCCGTGAAAAAGGTAGTGGCGAAGGGAGCCGGTGCGGCCATCCTGAAAGACATTCCCAAGATGATACGGCTTACCGAGTCGGTGGTGAAGGCCGTAAGCCTTCCTGTCACCGTCAAGACACGTCTCGGCTGGGAAGAGGCCGACAAGCCCATCGTGCAAGTAGCTGAGATGCTGCAAGATGTAGGCGTGCAGATGCTGTCGATACACGGACGCACCCGCTCGCAGATGTACAGCGGAACGGCCGACTGGACACTGATAGGGGAAGTAAAAAACAACCCGCGTATCACCATCCCCATTGTGGGCAACGGCGACATCGACAGCGGGGCGAAGGCGGCAGAATACCGCGACCGCTACGGGGTGGACGGGGTGATGATAGGACGGGCGGCCATCGGCAATCCGTTTGTTTTCAAGGAGATAAAAAATCATTTCGCCGGCATCGCTACTCCCCTACCCACTTACGAGGAACGGGTGAGCACCTGTATGGAACACTTACGCGGGGCGGTGGAGGTCAAAGGCGAACGTACTGCAGTATTGGAGATGCGCCGTCACTATGCCGGCTATTTCAAGGGCATTCCCAACTTCAAGGAGAAGAAGGTGAGGCTGATGCTCGCCCTCACGGTTGCGGAGTGCGAGGCGATACTGAGGGGGTAATTTTTCTTTACAACATATTGCTACCCTCCAAAGACTTCACCTGTTCCTCATCCAATCCAGTCGCTTTGGCAATTTCTTGAATGGGAAGCCCCATCTCTAAGAGTTTGCGGGCAGCACTTAAGAGAGCTTCCTCTCTTCCTTCTGCTCTTCCTTCTGCTCTTCCTTCTGCTCTTCCTTCCATTTTCCCCTCTTCCCTGCCTTTCTCAATCCCTTCTTCCATCCCCTTTTGGAACCCTTCTTCAATGCCCAACCGGTGATGGTAGTCCATCGCGTCCTTCACATCCTCGTACTCCAGTACGCTCTTCTCATACTCTTGCTTTTCCATAGTGCTCAGTTTTGTTAATCGGCAGTCCTCGTACAACTTGTGGAATATGCCGTAACGCTTTGGTATATCGCCCTCTTCCATCTTGTTCATGTTGTGGATGGAGTAGCACCAGCGCTCCCGGTCATCCAGCAGCTGGTCGAACTGCATTTGCGCGGCAAATTTACTCAAATCTATCAAAACAAACGACATCTTGTCAGAAAAAATATTGTTCATCTCATCTTTGAGCGTCACACGCTGCGTAAACTCCTCACGGTTCACCAGTTCGGGGATGCTGAAATCGGCCAAAAGGACGGAGATGACGGGCGGAAAGTTGTACTTGCGGTCGCCCACCTTCAGCGAATTGCTGATCAACCGCGACGAGTAGGCCACAATCCGGTTCTTCAGGAACTCCTGGCTGGTCTTCTGCATCTCCACAATGACCTGGTCGTCATTCTGCGTGGTACAGAGCACATCCAGCACCACTCTCTTCTCAGTCGGCAGGAAACCCAACTGTTCGGTCGGCCTATACGTGATGTCGGTGATGGTACCGATGTATGGCCCGAGGAAAGTATTAAGGAAGTGGAGAAGGTTGTTCTTGTACGGCTCAGTGCCGAAGAAGCGCTTGAAACCGAAGTCGGTCAACAGGTTGATGTGGTGGTTTTGTTCATTTTTCATAACGAGTGATTTTAGTTAATAATAAGTAAAAAATCAGCGGCAAAGATACAGCAAATTTCAATATGAAACCACTCTGCAACTTTTTGGCATAGAGAAGGTTATTATTTTGGAAGTTTTATCACCAAAATTTGCTTTTTTCCATCAAAAAAGTGCAAGAAACGAGGTTTTTCTTCTGTTGAAAACCTGTTGGTAAATTGTTGATAAGTTTTTTTTTCGGCTATCGATTAAAAAGCGAACTAAATTCCCCAGTACTTCTTCACCACCTTGCTCTCGATGTCGTCCTCAATGTCGTCGGGCAGGTTCGGGAAAAGGTCGCGGCCGATTTTGGCCTCAAGGTCATCCACCGACATGGAGGATGCTTTCAGCTCTTGTTTCTCCGACGAGTTTTTCATCACAAAGCCGATGGCAGCGTAATTGCCGTCACTTTCGATGAGGAAGGCCTTGAAGAAGGCGTCGGGCACTGCCACCTGGTTGGCGCCAATGGTGCCGTACTGGTGCGTGGTGAAAATGGGGCCGCAGACGATATACACCTTGCCATACTGTTTGGCAATACGGCGTCCCATCTTTTCGGTACGTTCCCAGCAGCCGGCGTTGCAGTCGTGGTTTTGCGGGCACATGTTGGTGAGCAGGAAGCTCTCCAACATGGCTTGGTCGCTCCATTTCATGTCGGCGGCGGGCGCCATGTGGCCGCGGTCCCAGCCGGAGCCTTTGTAGTCGGACAGGTCGGCCTGTTTGCCTTTGCACATCTCATCCTGTGCAAAAGCATCGTTGCGGGGCAGTTCGCCAGCGGCCTCGGCATCGGTAAGCTCGTAGGCCACCCAGTTGGGGACAAGCGTGGTGTGGTTGTAGGAGGTGGTGTAGCCGATGTGACAGATGATGTCTTCATCAGACGTAAACGCTGGATATTCAAGATTCTGTTGTGGTGGCACCGATTTTTCCGCAGTCGCATTCCGCCAACCCACACACTGGCTGGAGAGGCAGCACAAAGTCAGCGACAAAACGATTAAAAAACACAATCTTTTCATCTTAATTACCCAATTTAAATTTATGCTACAAAATTACAATTTTTATTATGAAAATACACTATTTTTGCCTTGAAAATTTTCAGTCCATCAATTCCTAAAGAAGCACTTTAATAAATTATATTATTTTATAGAAAATCAATCTATTATGAAAAAAATATTATCTATCATTATTCTTGCCATCATCCTTGTTGGATGCAAAAATGAAACCCCGAAAACGGAACAAACTGCTGGCGACAACACATCCCCTGCCCTGACCGAAACTGAAGAATTGGATGAACTGGTCAATCCTTCAGCCATTTACATTGCCATCAACCAGATTTTAGACCAAGCCACCGAAAAGATGGAAGTCGCGAAAACTACCGATGAGGTGGTTGCGGCGGCCAACCAATATTACGATGAATACTGGACGTTGGCTACGGAGAAATACGAAGAGTGGTCAACGCAGCTGACTGATAACGAGAAGAAGCACTACAGTCTCCGCGACAAAGAGTTCGTAAAACTTATTCGGGAGAAATATATTGAGGTGGGCGGCACCAAAGAAGACCTTCGCAAGCTGCTGCACGATCTGATGATCAAGTGCATGAAATACGATACGGCACTGAAGGCGGCACATGAAGAAAACACTGAAAAATAAAAGTGGAGTAGCGACTGCTACTTTCCGATGCAAAATTTCCCAAATATTGTGTTGAGCACATCATTATCGGTGATGGTGCCGGTGAGCTGACCGAGCTTGTCGAGCGCACTGCGCACGTCGATGGCGACAAGGTCGGTGGGAAGTCCCGTGGCAAATCCCTCCTCAATGCGGGTGATGTCGGCAGCGATGCCCCGCATCAGGTCGTAGTGACGGGCATTCGTCAGCAAAGTGTGATCTCCCGCCGCACAGGCCTCTGCATAACGAGATAGCGCTGCCAAAATGTCACTAACATTCTGCCGATTTTTGGCAGAAATAGCCAAGATTTCGACATCTTTTATGCCATCTGCAAATTGATTTTTATCAATTGAAATCTTGTCTATTTTATTGATAATGAGAAATATTTTCTTCTCATTTATTGAAAATTCGTCTCTTAATCGTTCCAACTCGGCGGTGACTTCCGATGTGGTTTCAGAAGCATCCACGAGATAGAGAATCACATCGGCTTTTTCCATCGCACGGAAGCTGCGCTCGATGCCCGACTGCTCGATGGTGTCGGCCGACTGCCGGATGCCTGCCGTGTCGATCACCCGGAACTGCGTCCCCCCTACCGTGAGGGTGTCTTCCACAGTGTCGCGGGTGGTGCCGGGAATGTCGGAAACGATAGCGCGGTCATCATCCAACAAAGCATTTAACAGCGTGGATTTCCCCACGTTAGGCTTGCCGACAATGGCGACTGGAATGCCGTTTTTGAGCGCATTGCCCGAATGGAAAGAGGCCACCAGTCGCTGCACCTCTTTCTTCAGCTCCGAAAGAAGCTGCATAAACTTCTCTCTATCAGCAAATTCTACTTCCTCCTCGCTAAAATCCAGCTCCAATTCCAACAATGCCGCCAGCTGGATAAAACGATCGCGCAGGTCGGCAATGGTGCGCGACACCCCGCCTTTCAGCTGGTTGACCGCCAGGTGGTGCGCGCTTTCCGACTGTGAATCAATCAGATCGCCGACCGCCTCGGCCTGCGGTAAGTCCATCTTGCCGTTCATGAACGCCCGCATGGTAAACTCGCCCCGCTCGGCCAGTCGGCAACCGCCTTGCAGCAGCAACTCCAAGATTTTCTGCTGGATGTAACGGGAACCATGGCACGAAATCTCCACCATATCCTCGCCATCATACGAGTGCGGCGCGGCATACTTCACCATCACCACCTCGTCCACCAACTGCGCGCCATCGTACAATCCGCAATAGTGGGCAGTGCGGGCAGGCCACTCTCCGAAACGGCTGTCGGCACGGGTAAGCTTCCCGACGATGTCGAAAGCCTGCGGTCCCGATACCCTGACGATAGCGATGGCACCGATGCCGGGAGCAGTGGAAATGGAGCAAATGGTCATATAAAGTTGAAAGTTGAAAGTTGAGAGTTAAGGAGTTAAGAAGTTAAGGAGTTAAGGAGTTAAGAAGTTAAGGAGTTAAGGTGTTAAGAAGTGAAGGAGTTAATTGAAAATTGAAAACTGTTAATTGTACATTGTAAATTGTACATTAAAAACTACATTCCGCCGTCGCAGACCAGCACTTGGCCGGTGATGTAGGCGGAGAGGTCGCTGGCGAGGAACAGTGCCGTGTTGGCCACGTCTTCGGGGCGGCCGGTGCGACGCAGGGCGATGCCTTTGGCGATAGTGTCGCGCACCTCCTGCGGGAGTTTTTGCGTCATGTCGGTGTCGATGAGACCGGGGGCGATGGCATTGCACCGTATCGATCTGCTACCCAGTTCTTTGGCCACTGACTTGGTGAATCCGATGATGGCGGCTTTTGCCGCTGCATAGTTGGCCTGTCCGGCATTGCCGCCAATGGCGGTCACGGAACTCATGCTGATGATGCTACCGCTACGCTGCTTCAGCATCACCGGCTGCACCGCCTTCGTGTAGTTATATACCGACTTGAGGTTCACGCGCATCACCTCGTCCCACATATCCTCGCTCATGCGCATCAGCAGCGTGTCGCGGGTGATACCAGCATTGTTGACCAGCACATCCACACGGCCGAACTTCTCCATACAGGTTTTCACCACCTGTTCGGCATCGGCAGATGAAGAGGCATCGGCCTGCACAAATTGCCATTCACCGCCTATCTCATTCAAACGCGACTCCATTTCAGGCGAAACCGATGAGGTGCCCGTAAAAAGCACGTAGGCGCCATTTCCCAAGAATTTCTCCACAATAGCGCGTCCAATACCCCGTGTGCCGCCCGTTACAATAGCGACTTTTCCTTCCAATAACATTTTCATTATCAAAATTTTAAATCAATAATTATCCGTTGCAAATTTACGACTTTTTCTTATATAATGCTTTCACCCCTCAAAAAACCGCAAAACGGCTACCGTATCAAGGTTACCGTGCCTACCGCCTCGTACTCGCCATCGCTGCCGTAAGTATAGGAAATCTTATACACATAGCAGCCTGCCGGCATCAGCGTGCCGTTGTAGCCGCCATTCCAGCCCTCGTAGGGATCGCGGGTGTGGAATACGAGATTGCCTTCCCGCGAATAGATATACATATTGTAGTTCTCCATCGTGACAAAGGAGTGGATGGGCAGAAACACCGAATTGATGCCGCCCTCTTTGGGGTAGAAGGCATTGGGAATGTAAGATATGGGTAATTGTTTGAGAATGATAGTGTTGGAAACACTCTTTTCCATAAAACCATACTCATCAAACACCTCCTCGGCCTCCACGTAGTAGGACATCCCCTCCCCTTCTTTGCGCAATGCGGTAACATCGTCATCGTAGTTGATGCCGCTGAGATAGCCGCCCACTTCCGAAAACACGAAGTCAGCCTCGCTTTTTCTGCGCAGCCAGTAGCCGCTCACACCGCCTTGCCAGCCGTCATAGGCGTTCCAGTCGAGATGGTTGCGGCGCGTCTCCGACTCGCTGCTGCCGGTCAGCACGATGTTGTGCGCCACCTGCGACTGCTTCGTCTCCACGCCGCACTCGTTTTCGATGGACGCTTTGTAATAATAGAGATTTCTATCAACCCGCAAATCTCTATCATCCAAGAAAATATAAGTATCGGTGCCATCGCTGTACTGTTCATCCAAATGAACGAAATGCTGGTCGTCGCCGACGCTGCGGTAGAGGTGAACTTTCGAGAAGGAGATCGTAGTGCCCGTAGAGACCTTGATTTCCAGATCTTTATTGTCCACCACCGACACGTAGCGAATATACACAAAGTCGTGATTGTCAGCTGCATCGAAGAGAAAACTGCAGGGTGTGGAGGAGGCGGTGATAATGTTGCCGTAGTTCACGGCACGCACGAAGCAGCGATAGTTGCTCTGAGGCACCAGTCCCGGCAGCGTGAAGGCATGCTGCTCGCCGTTGGTCTGTCCGGCCAGTTGCAGCGGACCGCCATTTTCGGAGAACAGCACCTCGTAGCTTTCCACCTCCATCGGCATTCCCTCGTAGGCCTCCCAAGAGAGGTAGGCTTCGCGGCGGCAGAGGTCGTAGGTGGCTGTCACGCGGATGTTGTGTTGCGGGTCGCTCATGGCGCTGGAGTTGAGGCAGCTGTCGAGGGCGGCCACGCGGTAGTCCTGCGTGGCGGTGGCCGGGTTGACGGCATCCACCCAAGTGGTGGTGCCCTCCACGGTGTCGGCCGGCACCCACAGTCCGTTCTCCAGATGGTAGATGATGTAGGCGGTGACATCGGTCGAGAGGGCGGGCTCCCAGCCGAGACGGATGGTAGAGGTGGCGTAGTCCACCGAAACGCTGTCGAGCTGCGGCATGTCGGGGGCTGTGACATCGGAAAACAGGTCGCGCTGTATGCGCGACACGCTGCGGCAGCCGCTCGCGTCGGCAAGCTCCACGCGGTACGATAACATGCTGGAACAGATGTCGATCGTGTCGCGGGAAATCAGGGTGGGGCTCTCCCCTATCTGGCTCCACACGCCGGCGGGGTACTCGCGGAAGATGTCGTAAGAGGTGGCTGACGACGGCAACGATGGCGTATGTATCGGCGACCAGTTGAGCACGGCGATACCGCTGCCTTGGTTGGAGAGGTAGAACTCGAGGGTGGTGAGCGTGTCGGAAAAGGCGCACTCGTTGGCCGAGCAGGCGGCCACATAGTAGTAGAGCAGCGGCTGGTTGACGGCATCGGCGCCACTGTGAAGGAAAGTGGTGGTAGTCAGGCTGTTCAGCTGGCCGACTTGGTTGAAGTTAGTGCCGTCTGGCGAGGCATAGATGAGGTACTGGTTGAAGCCGGTGGCATCGGCAGGCTGGAGCCACGACAAGGTGACATCGCCCACGGCGTCCACACTGACGCAACGCAGCTGCGGCGGACTGATGCTCCAGCCCGCGACACTGCAACAGATTCCAATCGCCAATGCCAGTATCTTTTTCACAGAATGATTAACGAAAAATGTTGGGAAATAGTATAATTGGAAGGATTTTAAGATTTGAAAGATTAAAAAGATTTGAAAGATTTGAGATGGGGTAATCTTAAGAACGACGTTCCTTTTCAAAACTCTCACCGCAACTACCACCTCAGTGAAAACGCCACGCCGGCATGGGCGGGAGCCGCAAGGAAAGAGGGCTGAGCGTAAGGACGGATATGGAAAGTGAGGTCGTCGGAGATGTCGAAATAGTAAAGATGGGCATCCACGGCGGCATCGATGATGTTAAGCATATAGAATATGCCGGTGGCGGCAATGGAGATTTCCATATAACGCGTATAACTCTGCTTCATGCTGATCAGCGTCTCATCATCATGTTTGGCCAATTCAGGTTTGAGGAGTTCGGTTTCGCCATTGGCCCGATGAAGGTACTCGTTGATATATACTTTTCGCTCATGGCCAAAATAGCAGCACAAGGCCACTCCGCCGCCGATGCATGTATAGACGATAGGAATCTTCCAAGCCTTTTTGTTGTACACCTGTCCCGCGCCGGGCAACACCGCCGATAGGGCGATGGCGATCTTCGGGGAGTGCTTCTTCTGCAAGGCCGAGTCGGTAGTATGCACCCGCTCCACAGGTTGATTCCCATCGGCTTTCACAATCGCCTCGCTCTTTCCGCGTGAGGACGACTTGGCTTTCCGCACAGATTGGGTAGTATCGGTAGCCACAGGGGTATCCTGGGCTGACAATTCCATGCAGCCTGCCGTTACTATGAATATGAAAATCAGTATGATGCGAAAAATTTTCATCATAATGAAAGACTACTTTCTCGCTGAAAGCATCTTGACCAGTTCCTGCAATTGGGCATCCGACTCGAAGGGGATGGTGATTTTGCCTTTTCCAGACGGGTTACGGGTGATGCCGACACGGGTGTTGAACTGTGCGGACATGTCTTTCTTGAACTGCTGCAGTTCGTTGGAAAGTTTCACGCGGGCAGGACGTTTCTTCGGTTTCACCTCAGCAGAGAGGTTCTTGGCCAACAGTTCTGTATCTCTGACCGACAGTCCTTTTTCCAAAATATCTTTCAGAATCTTGTTTTGAATTTCAGGAGTATCGAAGCCAGCGATGACGCGGGCGTGGCTCATGGAGATGCGGCTGTCGCGCACGGCAATCTGCACATCTGTAGTGAGTTTGAGGAGACGCAAATAGTTGATGATCGTAGTTTTATCTTTCCCGACTTTATCGCTCAGCTCGTCTTGGGTGAGGTTGCACTCGTCGAGCAGGCGGCGGAAAGACACGGCCACCTCGATGGCGTTGAGGTCTTCGCGCTGGATGTTTTCCACGAGGGCCATCTGGATAGACATGACCTCATCGACCGAGCGCACGAAAGCGGGTATCTCGGTGAGACCTGCGAGTTTGGAGGCGCGCCAGCGACGCTCACCGGAGATAATCTGGTAGCGACCGTTGGCGATGGGACGCACGGTGATGGGCTGAATAAGACCATAGGTCTTGATCGACTGAGCCAGTTCGTTCAGTGCGTCCTCATCGAAATCCACACGCGGCTGACCGGGGTTGACTTCGATGGCATCGACGTGAATCTTGGTGTTGGAATCCGCTTTCACGCGGGCAGCAGAGTTGGCGGCCAATACCGAATACTCGTTAGCGCCGAGCAATGCACCGAGGCCCTTGCCCAATTTTCCTGTATTGTTCTTGCGGTCCATGGTGGTTAAATTTCGTACCCGTTGTTGTCGAGAATCTCCTTGGCGAGATTGATGTAGTTGGTGGTTCCTTTCGACTGGATGTCGTAGGCGATGATGGGTTTGCCGTGGCTGGGAGCCTCGCTGAGGCGGATGTTACGGGCGATGATGGTGTTGAAGACAATGCCGCGGCAGTGCTGCTGCACATCCTCCACGACGGCGTTGGCCAGTTTGAGGCGGGAGTCGTACATGGTGAGGAGGATGCCCTCAATGGTGAGGTTGGGGTTCATGCCGTTCTGGATGAGCCGCACGGTGTTGAGCAACTGTCCGAGTCCTTCGAGGGCGAAATATTCGCACTGAACGGGGATGATGACCGAGTCGGCGGCGACAAGGGCGTTGATGGTAAGCGTTCCGAGCGACGGCGCACAGTCGATGATGATGAAATCATACTGGTCTTTCAGTTCCTCGAGGCAGTCGCGCATACGGAAGTCCTTGCGGTCCATGTTGATCATCTCCACTTCCGCGCCTACGAGGTCGATGTTGGCGGGGAACAGGTCGAGGTTGGGGGTGTTGGTATGGAGGATGACATCGCGCACGTTGGCGTTGCCGATCATGCAGTCATACACGCTGGCCTCGATCTCGCTCCCGTCGAAGCCGACGGCGGAGGTGGCGTTGGCCTGCGGGTCGGAGTCGATAAGAAGGCTCTTATGCTCCAGCACGGCCAGCGATGCTGCGAGGTTGACAGCGGTGGTGGTCTTCCCTACTCCACCCTTTTGGTTAACGACAGCGATAATCTTTCCCATTAGATTTCAAAGTCTTCGTATTTGTCCTCTTCGTTGTCGTTGCGTTCCGGGCTGGCGAAAAGCGCGTCATCAGGCATCTTGCCCGTCTCGATGAAGTCGAGCACGGCGGCTAATGCGTTCTGGAACTTGGAGAAATCCTCTTTATATAAGAAAAGCTTATGCTTCTCATAGAAGAAAGTGCCGTTGTCGGCGTTGAATTTGCGTTTGCTTTCAGTGATGGTGAGATATTTCTCATCACTCTTGGTGGTCTTCACATCAAAAAAGTAAGTTCTCTTTCCTGCTCTTACTGCCCTTGATAACACTTCGTTTTTTTCTAAATTTTCCATCTGTGAACTATTTTAATAAAACTTTTTTGCCCCCTTGCGGGAGTCCGTCAATAATAAATCTTCTAATCGTCAATGTCCTGCTCGACGTACTCGAAACGTACGGGGAGCTGGGTTTTCATGGCGACAGCCTTGCCATCGATCTGGGCGGGTTTCCAGTTGGGGAACTCCTTGACCACACGCACGGCTTCCTCGTCCATCTCCTTGTAGCCGGAGGTGCGGGCGACCGAAACCTGTGAAATGGAGCCGTCGGCACCCACGAGGAACTGCACGGTGCAAGTGCCTTCCGCACGCTGACCTTCGAGGGATTCGGGATATTTCACATGCTCATCAAGATAGGCATACACATCGGAAATGCCATCATCGAATTCCGGCACCCGAAGGGTGGTTTTGGAGGTATCGCCTTTTGAATTGGTCTTCTGAATCACCATGTCCTCGCCATCGCACTTGGTCTCGCCAGCATTCTGCGAGAAACCATTCTGCACGTTCATACAAAGCATTACAGCGACAGCGGATGAAATTACAAATGCTAATTTTTTCATGTTCAAAAAATCTATTTTTTCAGCGTGCAAATTTACACGTTTTTTTTTGATATTTTCAGAAATATAAAATCTTTTTTTAACGCATCAGATTGAATAAAAAGTTGTATATTAGCGGCTCGAAAATAAGAGCATGACGGATTGTGGGGAAAGTTTTCTTAAAATGTTTATACAGTTAGATTTACATATTGATATGAAGAGATTACTTGTCGGATTCACCATCGCACTTTGCATGATTTTTTCTGCTAACCGCGCATTTGCAGCCGAAAAAAATCCTGCCGACACCAACGCTTTCAATCCCGGATCACTCATCATTGAGCATGTGATCGACAGTTACGGCTGGCACATCACCGGTGAAGGCGAGAAATCCGTGGCCATCCCCCTGCCCGTCATCCTGATTGACAACGGGCTGCATGTCTTCATGTCGAACAAATTCGAGCATGGTCATCATGTTTATAAAGGATATGCCCTCGGCTTCACGGAAGAACATAAGGGAAAGATTGTGAAATTAGGAGGGAAATACAGCGACTATACGGGCTCTTGGGAACAGATCTACAAAGACGAATGCATCGCCCAAAACGATGAGAAGGCTTTGTCGAAACTGATAGATGAAAAAGCCACTGGTAAGATGATTGACATTTCCATCACCAAGAATGTCTGCTCGCTGTTCATCTCCATCATCTTAATCCTGTTCATTTTCTTGAGAGTGGCCAAACAGTACAAGCAGCGCGAGAACGAGGCTCCGCGTGGTCTGCAAGGGTTGATGGAACCCATCATCCTGTTCATCCGCGATGAGGTGGCCATCCCCTCTCTCGGCAAAACGCGCTACCAGAAATACCTCCCCTACCTGCTCACCCTCTTCTTCTTCATCCTCATCAACAACCTCATGGGACTCATCCCAATCTTCCCCGGCGGCGCCAACCTCACCGGCAACATCGCGGTCACCGGCGTGCTCGCCCTCATCACTTTCCTCATCACCTCCTTCTCCGCTGACGCCAACTACTGGAAGCACCTCATCAATACCCCCGGTGTGCCGTGGTTCCTCAAGATTCCCATCCCGCTGATGCCCCTCGTGGAAATCATCGGTATCTTCACCAAGCCCTTCGTGCTGATGGTGCGACTTTTCGCCAACATCACTGCTGGTCACATCATCGCCCTCGGCGTCATCTCGCTCATCTTCATCTTCGGAGGCATGAGCGTGGGTCTCGGCTATGGCGTTTCCATCGTCTCCCTCATCTTCTACGTCTTCATGGGACTGCTCGAATGCATCGTTGCCTTCATCCAGGCCTTCGTCTTCACCCTGCTTACGGCTATGTTCACGGGCATGGCCATGCCGGCGGAGCACGCTGTTGAGCACAAATAAACTGAAACCTTTTTATTCACTTAATACTTTATATTATGTCATTCTTATCAACCTTATTGCAAGCAGCACCGGATGCTGGTGCAGGCATCGGTAAAATGGGCGCTGGTATCGGCGCAGGCCTCTCCGCTATTGGCGCAGGTATCGGTATCGGTAAAATCGGCCAGGGCGCTCTCGAGTCCCTCGCCCGTCAGCCCGAAGTAGCCGGCGACATCCGTACCAACATGATCTTGGCCGCCGCCCTCGTGGAAGGTGTTGCCCTGTTCGGTGTGGTGGTGTGCTTGCTCATCGCTGTGGCATAACACCCAGCCATCCCCAAAAGAGTTCCCCCACGGTTGGTGGGCGAACTCTTTTTTTCGTTTTTTAAGAATCATCTTTTACTTTTAGCATATCTTATTGACAATCAACATTACCCATGAAAATCTCGTATAACTGGCTCAAACAATACATCAGCTTTGACCTCGCGCCGGCCGAAACCGCCGACTACCTTACCGCCTGCGGACTTGAGGTGGAAGGCATGGAAACTTACGAAAGCATCCGCGGCGGACTCCGTGGACTCGTTGCTGGAGAGGTGCTCACCTGCGAACCCCATCCGGATTCCGACCACCTGCACGTCACCACCGTTGATGTGGGCGGCGACACCCCGCTGAACATCGTGTGCGGCGCGCCCAACGTAGCGAAAGGACAGAAAGTGATCGTGGCCACCATCGGCACGGTGCTTTACGAAGGCGAAGAATCGTTCACCATCAAGAAGTCGAAACTGCGCGGCGTGCCGTCGGAAGGCATGATCTGTGCGGAAGATGAAATCGGTGTGGGCGAATCGCATGACGGCATCATGGTGCTGCCGGAAGACACCAAGGTAGGCACACCCGCCGCCAAAATCTTCAAGGTGGAGTGCGACACCATCTTCGAGATCGGCCTCACCCCCAACCGCAGCGATGCCATCTGCCACTTCGGTGTGGCCCGCGACCTGTATGCCATCCTCAAAGCCAACGGCATCCACTGCTCGCCTCCCATCGCTCCCCTCGACCGTGAAACGCGCAACACACTGCAGAAGTGCGCCATCGACATTATCATTGAGAATAAAAAGGACTGTCCCCGCTACACGGGTGTCACCATCAACAACGTCACCGTGAAAGAGTCACCCGAGTGGCTGCAAACCCGTCTGAAATCCATCGGCGTGCGTCCTATTAATAATATAGTAGATGCCACCAACTATGTGATGTTTGAGATCGGGCAGCCGCTCCACGCTTTCGATGCCGATACCATTATTGGCAATCAGGTGATTGTGAAGAATTTACCGGAAGGAACTCCCTTCGTCACTCTTGACGGAAACGAAATCAAGTTGTCGGCCAACGACCTGATGATCTGCAACGCCTCCGAGGGCATGTGCATCGCCGGCGTTTACGGCGGACAACGGTCGGGCGTGACCGAGAAGACCAAGAACATCTTCCTCGAAAGTGCCTATTTCAACCCTGTCTCTATCCGCAAGACCTCCAAGCGTCATAATCTCAAGACCGATGCGGCCTTCCGTTTCGAGCGTGGCTGCGATCCCGAAATCACCGTCTATGCTTTGCGCCGTGCCGCCAACATCATCAAAGACATCGCCGGCGGACTCACCTCCGAAATCACCGATGTTTATCCCGATGAGATTGAACGCCGCAAGATTAGTTTGCGCTACGAGGACATCAACCGTATCGCAGGCAAGAAAATCGACAAGCAGATGGTGTGCAGCATCCTCGTGTCGTTGGGTATCGACCTCTCTTCCACCGTTTCAGGCGAAGACCAGGTGACCGCCCTCGTGCCGCTCTACAAAGCCGATGTCACCCGTCCCATCGACCTGATCGAAGAGATTCTCCGCATCTATGGATACAACAATATTGAAATCCCTACCACGCTGAGTTACAACTGCGAAAGCAAAGGCCAAGTCAGTTACCGTCATATCCAGAACAGAATTTCCAACTATCTGTCTGACAATGGTTTCTTGGAAGTGATGAACAATTCACTCACCAAGGAAGCTTACGCTCAGCATTTTGATTTCATCAACGAAAACGAAGCTGTGAAACTGCTCAATCCGTTGAGCACGGAGTTGAATGTGATGCGCCAGACCTTGCTGTTCAGCGGTCTCGAAAACATCGACCGCAACATCAAGAACAAGCGTTCCAACTTGAAACTTTATGAGTTCGGCAAGAGTTATTGGAAGAATTTAGAGGCCACCCGTGAAGATTCTGTCACCGACCAGTACAAAGAGAAGGAGTGGCTTTCGATGTTCGCCACGGGCAAAAACCACGAGGATTTGTGGAACGAGCCGGGCCGCAACAACGATTTCTTCTATTTGAAAAATATGGTGGAGAATGTCTTTAGATTAATGAATATCAAAGATTTGACCACCAAGATGGAAGATGATACCCGCTTCACTAACTCGCTCCGTTACTATAGTGGTGAAGAACTGTTGTGCTCCATCGGTATGGTGCAGCCTGCCATCTTGAAATATTTCGATATCAAGGTTCCCGTTTGCTATGCCGAAATTGATACTGAACTGTTGTACCGTTTGGGCTGTTCGCAGGTGTTGTACTCCCCCATCCCGTTGTTCCCGGCCGTGAAGCGCGACCTGGCGCTGGTGGTGGACAAGGCGGTGACTTACGACACTTTAGAAAAGGTGGCCTACAAGTATGGCTCCAAACTGCTGAAGAATGTCACGCTGTTTGATGTTTACGAAGGCGATAAGATCGAAGCCGGCAAGAAGTCGTATGCCTTGAACTTCGTGCTGCAGCATTCGGAGAAGACGCTTACCGAAGAGGACATCACCAAGGTGATGAACAAACTCATCACGGCTTTTGAGCGCGAGGTGGGAGCCAAACTTCGCCAGTAAACTTTCCCACAGAAGCCTTTCGAGCCATCATGCTACGTCTGCGCTATTCTTCTGAACCACAAATCATTGAATGCGGCTGCGATGAAGCCGGAAGAGGTTGTATTGCAGGTCCTGTAGCAGCTGCCGCGGTCATCTTGCCGCCCGATTACCACAACGAGCTGATCAACGACTCGAAGCAGTTGAGCCGGCGGTTGCGTGAGCAGTTGCGCCAAGAGATTGAGCGCGATGCGGTGGCCTACGCGGTGGTGATGGTGTCGGAGCAGGAGATTGACGAGACCAACATTTTGGCCGCGTCGCTGGCCGGCATGAACCGTGCGGTGAAGCAACTTTCGGTAGTGCCGCAACTGCTGTTGATTGACGGCAACCGCTTCAAGAACGAGACCGGCATTCCGTACCACTGCATCGTAAAGGGCGACGCCACTTTCATGAACATTGCGGCCGCCTCCATCTTGGCGAAGACCTACCGCGACGAGCTGATGGCGCAGCGCGACGCGGAGTATCCGCAATATGGATGGAAGAAAAATGCGGGGTACCCGACACAAGAGCACCAAGATGCGGTCATCCAATACGGACTATCGCCTTACCATCGCAAGAGTTTTCACTTGAAACGACTCACGCAACCCTCTCTATTTGATGGGGTTGAGTGATTCCACCGATGCCTTTCTGTGACAATCACACATTATTTTTATGATTAAAAAATCTTAATACAAAAGATTACCCATATCGAAAAAAAGGCGTAACTTTGCACCGTTTTTTAGGCAAACACTAAATTATCATAAACCATTAAAAATACTGATATTATGACAGTACACAATTTCAATGCAGGACCCTGCGTCCTCCCGAAAGAAGCGATTGAATCAACGATCAACGCTATGCGCAACTTCGACAACACCGGTGTCGGCATCATGGAAATTTCCCACCGTACCCCGGGTTGGGAACGCATCATGGCTGAAACCCGTCAGCTCTGGCGCGACCTCCTCAACATCCCCGAAGAGTATGAGATCCTTTTCCTCGGTGGCGGTGCCAGCACCCAGTTCTTCTGCGTGCCCGCTAACCTGATGCGCAGCAAAGCCGCTTACCTCCAGACTGGTGTTTGGGCTAAGAAGGCCGCTAAGGAAGCCAAGTTGTTCGGTAAGGTTGACATCATCGCCTCTTCCGAAGACAAGACCTACAACTACATCCCGAAGGGTTGGACCGTTCCCGCTGACGCCGACTACTTCCACATCACCACCAACAACACCATCTACGGTACTGAGATCCGCGAGGACTTCACCGCTGAGAAGTGCAACAACGTGATGCTCGTCGCTGATATGTCATCCGACATCATGAGCCGTCCCGTTGACGTGACCAAATACGGTTTGATTTACGGTGGTGCCCAGAAGAACGTCGGCCCTGCCGGTGTCACCTTCGTCATCGTCAAGAAATCCATCCTCGGCAACATCGGCGACCGCGCCTATATGAACCCGCTGCCGACCATGGTGGACTACAGAACCCACGCTGCTGAAGAGGCCAAGAACATCTCCATGTTCAACACTCCTCCGGTAGGCGCCATCTTCATCATGCACGAAACCCTGAAATGGCTCAAAGAGACCATCGGTGGTGTAGCTGAGATGAACAAGATCAACACCAAGAAATCCAACCTCCTGTACGAAGAGATCGACCGCAACAGCATGTTCGTGGGCACTGTCGCCGACAAGGCTGACCGTTCCATCATGAACCACTGCTGGGTGATGGCTCCCGGCTACGAGGACAAGCAGGACGCTTTCATGGCCTACGCCAAGGAATGCGGCATGGTGGGCATCAAGGGTCACCGCAGCGTCGGCGGCTTCCGCGCCTCCCTCTACAACGCTTGCTCCATCGAAGACGTCGAGGCACTCGTCGACTGCATGCAGAAGTTTGAAAAAAATAATAAATAATTATTTTTAGTTAAGAAGTTAAGTAGTTAAGGAACTTAGATAATTCAAAACCAAGAGAACTGAAATGGCGAAAGAGAGTGTTTTGAGGGAAAAGAGTTATGCTTTTGCTATACGAGCCATCAATTTGGCCAAATTTCTTCGTGAGGAGAAAAAGGAGTATATTCTTTCAAAACAAATTGTTCGCTGTGGTACCTCTATCGGAGCAAACATTGAAGAAGCTTCTGGAGCGCAGTCAAACAATGATTTTATTGCCAAACTTCATATTTCTCTAAAAGAAGCCAAGGAAACTCACTACTGGGTGAGGCTCTTGAGAGACACAGAGTACATTTCAAAGGAACAGGCGCAAAGTCTGATTGAAGATATTGATGAAGTCATCACTATCCTCACAAGAAGTCTGAAAACCATCAAATCCAACAATGTGTCCCCCACAAAAAGATCCGCTTAACTTCTTAACTCCTTAACTCCTTAACTTCTTTCACACCTTAACATCTTAACTAAAAAGAAAAATAAAATGAAAGTATTAGTTGCAACCGAAAAACCTTTCGCGAAGGTGGCCGTTGATGGCATTCGCGGAATTGTGGAGGCCGCTGGTTATGAGCTGTGCCTTCTCGAAAAATATACTGATGTTCAGCAGTTTTACGATGCAGTGGCCGATGTGGACGCTCTGATCGTGCGTTCCGACAAGGTGACCGCCCAGGTGGTGGACGCTGCCAAGAACCTCAAGATTGTGGTTCGCGCAGGAGCCGGCTTCGACAACCTCGACCTCGCCGCCTGTACCGCCAACAACATCGTGGCTGAAAACACCCCCGGTCAGAACTCCAACGCCGTAGCTGAACTCGCCATCGGCATGATGATTTACATGGCCCGCAACACCTTCAAACCCGGCACCGGCGCTGAGCTGAAGGGCAAGAAGATCGGCATCCAGGCCTATGGTAATGTCGGCCGCCTCGTCGCCGAAAAGGCCAAAGCCCTTGGCATGGAAGTCTGGGCTTTCGACCCCTTCGTACCGAAAGAGAAGATGGAAGCCGAAGGTGTGCATGTTCCCGCTACCCTCGAAGAGATGTACGAGAACTGCCACTACATCTCCCTCCATATTCCTGCCAACGACCAGACCAAGAAGTCGATCGGCAAGAACCTCGTGGGCCGCATGCCCAAAGGCGGCTGCGTGATCAACACCGCTCGTAAGGAGGTCATTAACGAAGAGGAGCTCGCCGCTTTGATGGCTGAACGCGAAGACCTCAAATACTGCACCGACATCGCCCCCGTGGAGATGGGTCTGTTCGAAGGTTTCGAGAAGCGCTTCTTCGCCACCCCCAAAAAACAGGGTGCCGAAACCGCCGAGGCCAACATCAACGCCGCGAAGGCTGCTGCCAGCCAGATTGTCAGCTTCTTCCAGACCGGCGACAAGAAGTTCCAGGTGAACAAATAAGCCGTTCACGGAATTTCCGACAACAAAAAAATCCGCTGGTAACAGCGGATTTTTTTGTGAGTACCAACAATCAATACTAATATTCAAACATGGTTGTCGCAGAATAGGTGTAGCGATACATTTCGACATCATCCTCATCAAGTTCTGTATAAGTCATTGTCGCAGAGGTCGGATAATTGCCCTGATAGGTGTAGGTGTAGTCCAAATCAAATGATTCATCTTCATCCCTAACGGTGCAATGGGCAATATTGTTTTTGGACATCAGGATGGGAAAACCGGTTTCAATATCGAATTCACCTTCTACAGCCTCCTCATTCCACAAGCCGTAAAAAGGATTCAACTTGTTATCGTACGTATAGCTGTAACGAGCTGAGTACAAAGGAGTGGTGTAAACCATGTTGCTCACATTATTGCCATTCCATTCGAAAGCGAACTCGTAGGTGGTTGAACCCTTGGGATCGGCCAAGGCATCCGAGTGCTTGCTTTTCGGTGTGGGAAGGTTCAAACCCAGTATGCACGACGGTAGAGGATGAATTTTGGCGCCCCTGACGCTATTGATCACCGTATAGGTAATTTTGCTGATCTTTTTCCCATCGTGAGTAATGTCATAAACAGCGGATTTTGTGTCGCCATAATAATACTCAATGGAGGAGAGCTTCCCTTTTTCGTAAATGAAATCATACCTGCCAGTGCTCCATGAGATGGTGGAAAGGCATTTGCCGTTGTACGAAAAATTGTCGGTGGCAACAAACATGCCGTCCTCATCATAATAATCGATGCTTTCCAACTTTTTGCCATTCCAATTCCACACCTGTCCCACATATGCGGGGATAAGCTCCTCCTCCTCGGTGATCCACGAAATGCCATCCCAGAATTCGTCTTTTTCCATTTCGGAATAGCTGATCTTGCTGATTTTCTTTTTCGGGTTGAACTGACCCTCTTTGTTACATGACACCATTACTGCGCAAATGGCGATAATGCTCACTAAAAATTTCCAGTTTCTCATTTTTTGATTTTTAATAAATTGAAAGGATAAATATGGAATACAAACGATTACTCGCTATACTCGTAATTTTTAGTCACAACAACAGTATAACGGTATGGACCATCACCCGGTAAATCATCGTCATCTCTATAATACTCGCTAACATTGGTCCACACGTCTTCAACAGGGTATTTCCCTTTGTAAGAATAGCTGTGCTCAAATTCGTAGGAGTCCCCACCCTGCACCAATTTGCAATGGGTGATATTGTTCTTGGAGCTCATAATGGCCTGTCCGCAGTAGGATGAATTCAAAGAAACCGCAAATTCATCCCAAATGCCACGGAAAGGATTTAATTTTTTATCATAGGTGAGATATTGGTGTTCCACAAAACCCTGGTCAACGCAAGAGAAATGGGTGACATTATCCCCTTCCCACTCAAAAAAATATTCGAATGAGGCACTTCGTGTAGATTTGTCAGTTACGCCCAGCTGCGTGGGGAGGTCAAGTCCCAACACATAGGAAGGCAAAGGACGAGCTTCCGCAGCCTTGCCCGTGAAGGCAGTGTACTTGATTCCTGTAATTTTATTTCCGGTGTGAATGATGTTATAAACAGCATCCAACGTGTTTTCTGTATAGTATTCTATGGAGGAAAGTTTTCCGCTCTTATATACGAAGTTCTTACGGCTTCTACCAGAATCATCGGTGATGGAGGCGAGCCGGTGCCCGTCGTAAATAAAATGATCAATTCCGTTAGAGCCACCTTCAGGATTACGGTATTCAATACTCTCCAGAAGATTCCCGTTCCAAGTCCACACCTGCCCCACATAACGGGGAGTCAAACTCTCATTCAACAATATCCATCTGCTTCCATCCCAATACTCCTCTTTCGCATAATTGGAATAGCTGATGGAGCTGATTTTCTTTTTCGGATTGTAATGTCCCTCTTTGTTACACGATACCATCACTGCGCAAATGGCGATCAATGCGATGAAAATATTAGTGTGTTTCATGGTAAAAATGTAAATAATTAATATAAAATATGTTGACTACTGGTAATCATAAATTGTGCTCAAACTGTACGTCATCCGGTCGGTGGCGGAGCTGCTGGTGGAAGTGCCTGTTGCGACGGTGGGCACGTCGCCCTGATAGCTGTAGGAATAGTCCATAATGCTGATGCTGTTATCTGAATGGATCTCTACACGGGAAACATTGTTCTTAGAGACCATCATCTGAAAATCCAAACCGTCGATCTCCCACAATCCGCACAGGGGATTCAGCATTTTGTCGTAGGTGAAAAAACGTTCTTCAATGTAATTGGCGCTGCGGTACGTGCAGTGTTTCACATTTTTCCCCGACCACTCAAACTCATATTCGTAGGCAGTGGCCTTCGGGCCGTTTAAGCCATTCAGCCCTTTTTGTACGGGAAGGCCGAGATCCAGCACGCACGAAGGCAGCGGGTGGGTTTCGGTGGACTGGCTGCCGAAGGGAGTGTAGGCAATTTTGGTAATCTTACCGCCCTCATGGGTAATCGCGTAAACCGCCTCACGTTCAGAGCCGTTATAAACTTCAATGGAGGTGATTTTACCCTTCTCATAGATAAACTCATAATGGTCTGAACCACCGTAGTTTATGCTGGCAAGCCTGTTTTTTTCATACGTAAAATATTCTGTATAAGACAACTGTCCCTCATGATAATAGTCGATGCTTTCCAGCTGTTTGCCTTTCCAGTTCCACACCTCGTTGCCGTCATCTCCGTTGTACTCTTCCGCCACCACCCAGGAATTTCCATCCCAAAACTCCGATTTATATGAGTAGGTGTGCGTAATCTTGCTGATTTGTTTTTTAGGACCGTATTTTCCTTCCTTTGTACAAGAAACCGTCAGCGCACAAAGGGCAACCACGCTCACTAAAAATTTCAAAGTTTTCATATTCATCACATTTATTACAAATTCAATTTGCAAAAATACAAAAAAAATAAGGATTTTTAAATGAAAAAAAAACGGAGTTCGTGAAAGCATATTTGTTAATAAAAGTTAATGAGGTTCCCAAAAAAGCAAAAAAATCGTACTTTTGCACCCCGAAAAAAATAATCCATTAATTAAACAAAATATTTATGGCAACAACTGCAGATTTCAAGAACGGCTTATGCATAGAGTTCAATGGTGATCTTTGGAAAATTGTTGAGTTCCAACATGTTAAACCCGGAAAAGGTCCCGCTTTCGTTACTTCCAAACTGAAAAACCTCAAGACTGGCCGCGTGCTGGAGAACACTTTCACCGCTGGCGTGAAGATTGAATTGGCCAACGTGGAGCGTCGTCCGTACCAATTTTTGTACAAAGAGGGTGACGACATGTACAACTTCATGCACACCGAGACCTACGAGCAGATCTCCATTCCTCACGACCTCGTGAGTAACCCCGACCTGTTGAAGGAAGGCCAGACCGTGGAGATGATGTTCGATGCCAAGACCGAGACTCCCCTCACCTGCGAGATGCCCGCTTTTGTGGCACTGGAAGTCACTTATACCGAACCCGGCGTGAAGGGCGATACTGCCACCAACACGCTGAAGAGAGCCACCGTTGAGACTGGCGCAGAGGTGTTTGTGCCGCTGTTTATTGAAACTGGTGAAAAAATCATGGTGGACACCCGCACCAACAAATACTCAGAACGAGTCAAAGAATAATGAAATTAGCGTATCCCATCTCTATTGACGAGCTATTGGACATCCTGCAAACGGAAGCCACCGTCAAGGGGAAGACAGACAACCGCGTGTGCGGCATTAATGAGCTGCACTCTGTAGAAGAGGGCGACCTTTCGTTCGTGGACAACGAGAAGTACTACGACCGGATGTTGCGCAGCAAAGCTTCTGTCATCCTGATTGATAAGGATTACGACTGTCCGGAAGGCAAGACCCTGATTCTCGTCAAAGACCCGCTGATGAGCTACCTGACGGTGGTGCGGAAATATATCCACTTCACCCCCCAGCAGGAGGCCATCCACCCGTCGGCTCGCATTGGCGAAGGCACGGTGGTGCAGCCCTGCACCTTCATCGGCGAGAATGTCACCATCGGCAAGAACTGCATCATCCACTCGAATGTGAGCATCTATGCCGACACGGTGATTGGCGACAACGTGGTGATTCACTCGGGCAGCGTGATCGGCGCCGACGCCTGCTACTTCCAGAAACGTCCTGACGGCTGGGTGAAATTCGACTCTTGCGGCAAAACCGTCATCGGCAACGATGTGGAGATCGGCTGCTGCGTCCGTATCGACCGCGGCGTGTCGGGCGACACCTTCATCGGCAACGGCTGCAAGTTCGACAATTTCGTGCAGGTAGGCCACGACACCTACATCGGGCATCGCTGTCTCTTCGGTGCTCACTCGGCAATTGCCGGCTGCTCGCGCATCGAAGACGAGTGCGTAATATGGGCCAAATCGGTGATTAACAAAGATTTGACCGTTGCCAAACGCACAACATTGCTTGCCCTTTCAGCCATTGACAAAAATGTGACGGAAGAGGGCACCGTTCTTTTCGGCACCCCCGCCATCGACGCCCGCCGCAAGTGGCGCGAGATGGCTTGTACACGACAATTGCCGGAAATGGCCGACGAAATCTACCAACTCAAAAAGGAGTTGGCGGAACTGAAAGAACAATTAAAGAAATAGTTGCGAGAGGATGCCGAAAGCATCCTCTTTTTTTGTCCCTTTCCCTACTTTTCTGGCCACTCTAACAAGATGGTGACCGGACCGTCGTTAACAAAATCTACCTTCATGTCGGCGCCGAAGCTGCCGGTTTCCACGTGCAGGCCGTACTGATCGCGAAGTGTTTTGTTGAAGAGGTCGTACAACGGTTCGGCGACATCGGGCCGGGCGGCATGGATGAAACTGGGACGGTTGCCCTTGCGCGCGTCGCCATACAGGGTGAACTGCGAAATGCTCAGGATTTCACCCGACACATCCGCCAAAGAGAGATTCATCTTCCCCTCCCCGTCTTCAAACACCCGCATCCCAGCGACCTTCTTGGCCAAGAACTCCACCTCAGCAGGCGTATCTTCATGGCAGAAACCCACCAGCAGCATGAATCCCTTGCCGATTTTCCCAACCACCTGACCGTCGATGCGCACCTCGGCACGACTACAACGCTGTAATACCACTCTCATAACCTATTGTTTTTTATCATGTTCTACATGCTGAAGTGCAAAAGCGCCAAAAAGTCCGAAGCCGCCTTCAATATTATTGTAGGTCTGAATCGGCTCCAACAAAAAGGTACTCAAGGCGCCCAAATCATTCAACGTGCTTTCATACAGATAACAATGCTTGTCGAGGAAGAGAATCCACTCCACATCTTCATCCATCTCATCTTCTTCCTCATAATCAGTGTCATATTCATAGAGATAGCGTATCGTTTTGCCATCTCTCCCTTCATCAGAGAAACAATTATAAACCTTACTCCCTTCATGCAACGTCATCAGGGAAAAATAGGTGGTGTAACGACGACTCATCTCAACCTCTGTCCAGTCATCGTCAAACTCCTCTTCCCAAAGTGTGCCGAAAGCGTAGTAGTTTTCCTCTCCCGCATAGTCATTCCACGTCAGATAGGTGTCGTAATGCGGATCGTTATAGAAGGCACCATCGTGCGTATCGTTCTGATTGAGAATATGTTCCCAACGCAACTGAATGTCATGCGCATAGGGAACCGTACAAGAGGAAGTTACTTCATCATAATCGCGAGCGACAGCACGGATGTGATAGGTATGCCCCTCTTCGATAGGGAAAGCAGCGGTGGGCAGCAGATACATTTTTTGGATAGAATCGTACTGTGCAGTATGCCAGTTTGTGTTGTCGGTAGAGAGTTGCACCACGCCATCGCTGATGATTTGGATATCCTCTCGGCTGCCGCTGCCATATAGTAGCTGGGTGTGCGACAAGTGTACTTTCACCGTGTCCATCCCCGGGAAGATACGGCAGTATAGCACCAACTTCTGTGTCTCGTGAAGCTGGTCTTCAATATCTACAGTCGAAATGCACCCTGTCAACCCTACGGTAAGCAGGAGCATAACCAGCATCAGAATTTTATGCAATTTATTCATTATCAATAATAAAGATTAAAAACGAAAATGATAGGTAAAGGAAGGAATGATGGGGAAAATGCAGACTTTCTTCAGCACTTGGGTTGAGGTATTCGTATTTGCATCATATTCACTATCAACAAAATAGAAGAATGCGTTTTTGTAATTATAAACATTGTAGATGCTCACCTCGAAGATGCTCTCCCCTTTCTTTTTGTGGGGCACGATAAACTGCGCTCCGATATCAAGATGATGGAAAGGTTGCATCCGGAGGTTGTTCTTCTCACTATAATTTTCCACATAACCCACATAATGACCGTAGTCTTCGTCATAGATGGCGGCTTCGGGGTCGGGATAGAGGTAATCTTGGAGGTACTGCGAAATGTTTTGTTCCTGATATACCGAGACGGGCAGCGTGACCGCATTACCCGTGGCGAAGACCCATGCCAGCGACAGGTTAATCTTCTTGGTGGGACTGTACATCAGCACGATAGAGACATCGTGGCGGCGGTCGTAGCGGGCGAAGAACTTGCGGCCGAAGTTGAGATCATCGAACTGCTGTTGTGTCCACGAGAGGGTGTAGCCAATCCATCCGGTGAACTTGCCGGCATTTTTGCGCACCAGAAACTCAACACCATACGACCAACCCTTGCCGGCCGTGACATTATCGCTCCAGATTTTCTCAAACTCACCCGTTTGGTCGAAAATACCCTCCAAAGCATCCAGAAAGAAAGAGGCTCCCTCCTTATAGGCTAGCACATTGTTGAGATGCTTGTAGTAGCCCTCCACCGAGAACGACATCGAGGGGTTGTACAGGTCGTAGTGCAAGCCGAGGGCGACTTGCTGTGAGCGTTGCGGCTTCACTTTCGCCGTAACGGGCACCCACAGGTCGGTAGGAAGTCCTATCGTGCTGGTACTGAGCAGCAACATACTCTGGCTCATCATGGCATACGAGGCTTTGAGAGCGAGGTTGGGCAGGAAATTGTAGCTCATAGAGAGGCGCGGCTCGGGTGAGAAATAGGTGCGGCGTGGTACCGTGAAACAGGTGAGCCGAATACCCGGATTGATGCGAAACTTGTTGCGGATGTTGATTTCATCTTCGGCATACAACGAATATTCCAGACCATGTTCCATCTGTACCAGCTTCGAAGAGAGGGTGTCCTCCTTCAAGGAAATGGCACTCGGGCAGGACTGGTGGTAGGTGACGGCAGCACCCGCCAGCAAATGGTGGTGCGCATTGATGGCATAATAGAGGTCATACTTGAGCGAAAAGTCACGGATTCCCGACTTGTAGGTAGATGAGTACTGATAATCAAGACCTTTATACTTGTCGTAAATGTCCATGGTATAGTCGCTGAACACGAAGGTCAAGTTGGAGAAAAGATTAGAGGTGAAGAGATGGTTCCAGCGAGCGGTGGCGGTAGCATTCTGCCAATACAGTCCCATCTTATATTTCTCTTTCTCGCCCTCATCCCTAAAAAACTCCTCCAGATGAAATTTGTCGCGACCGAAGTAGGCACTCAGATATAGTTTGTTTTTATCGCTGATATCGTAGTTGAATTTGGCGTTGAGGTCGAAGAAATAGTAGCCTGCTGATGAACCGGGGGATAGAATTTTCATGAGGGGACGTGCCAGCAGGTCGAAATAGGTGGTACGACCAGAAATCATGAACGAAGCCTTGTTTTTCACGATGGGGCCTTCCACCATCAGGTGCGAGGATATGATGCCGATACCACCCTCACCATGGTATTCGGTTTTGTTTCCTTCCTTCATGTGGACATCAATCACTGAAGAGAGACGTCCGCCATAACGAGCTGGGAATCCACCTTTTACCAGTTCAACCGACTTCATTGCATCACCGTTAAAGATGGAAAAGAAGCCCAGCAAGTGGTTGGCATTGTAGATGGTGGCCTCATCGAGGATGATGAGGTTCTGGTCGGGACCGCCACCACGTACGTAGATGCCGGAGGTGCCTTCTGTGCCGGACTGCACGCCGGGCATCAGCATGAGCGTCTTGAAAAGGTCTTTCTCACCAAATAGTATCGGGATGGTTTTCACCTCCTTGGCCGAAACCTGGACAGTGCTCATTTGCACATCTTGTGTCAAGCGGCGGTCGGAGATGACGACCTCTTCCAACATGGTAATTTTAATCAGTTCAGGATTATAGGAATAGTCATTTCCAGCAGCAATAACTTGCAGAGTATCATTGGCATAGCCCATGCCAGAAAAAACCACATTGACGGTATCCGTGCGAGGAATCTGCAATGCATAAAATCCGTAACTGTTGGTGACCACAGCGGTATGGCTGGCTGCATCGTACACCGTAACACCGGGCAATAACTCCCGGCTGCCACGTTCATATACATAACCACTAACGGTGATGGTCTGGGCAGAAAGAAAGCCCCCTCCTAAAAACAAGAGTATGGAATAAAGAATTTTAGAAAATATTCTTCTAATTTTCATTACTTTACAAAAAAAACTAATCTTCTTTGCCAATGTGTTTCAGGCACTCAATCGTCTTCTCCGGATTGGTGGCTTTGAAGATATAATTGCCCGAAACCAGCACGTCTGCGCCAGCCTCCACCAAATCAACCGCTGTGTTGCCGTCAACACCGCCATCTACCTCAATCAGCGTATTGAGATTGCGCTTCTCGATGATGTCGCGCAACTCCGATACTTTTTTGAGGGCATTTTTGATGAATTTCTGTCCGCCGAAACCTGGGTTCACCGACATAATCAACACAAGGTCAAGGTCTTGGATGATATCATCAAGCAAAGCCACTGGCGTGTGCGGGTTGAGGGCCACACCGGCCAGCATGTCTTCGTTTTTAATCTGCCACACCACCCGATGCAGGTGAGTAACGGCCTCATAATGAACGGTCAATATGTCGGCGCCGGCCTGTTTGAATTCAGAGATATAACGGCCTGGATCGTTGATCATCAGATGCACATCCAACGGCTTTTCTGCCAGTCCACGAATGGCCTTCACAACAGGAAGTCCGTATGAAATGTTAGGTACGAACATTCCATCCATGATATCCAAGTGGAACCAGTCGGCTTGAGAACGGTTGACCATTTCAATATCATCTGCCAAATGACAGAAGTCGGCGGAAAGCATGGAGGGAGCAATTAAAGCATTCATTTTCAAAAGATTGTAATAATTGATTAACGTTGATTAAAAGATTGTTCTATTAAATCGGAATAGACATCCGTAAGGTTCATCCCAATATAACGAATCTGGTTAGGAACGATACTCATGGCGGTCTGACCGGGAATGGTGTTCACTTCCAAGAAGTAAGGAACGCCCTCGGGGGTGACGATGAAGTCGGCGCGCACGATGCCGCCGCAGGCCAACTCACGGAAAAGCATCTCCGAGTAGTGGAAGATGGTGTCGCGAATATTGTCGGGAAGGTCGGCAGGCGTAATCAGATCATGCTGACCGTCAGTATATTTCGATTTGTAGTCGTAGAACTCGCGCATACTGACAATTTCGGTGACGGCAAAAGCACGTACAGTACCTTTGATGCGACCCACGCCGCAGGTCACCTCGCGTCCCACAATCATCTTTTCAATCACCAACTGCGAATCATACTTGAAAGCCTCTTCCACAGCAGCTGCCAATTCCTCTTCAACATGTACTTTAGTTACCCCAACGCTCGAACCTGAGTTACAAGACTTTACAAAACAAGGATAACCGCAAACTTCAGCCACTTTTTTCGGATCTACCGTTTCTCCTTTAAAATAATGAAGGGAGGGTGCAACGGGTATGCCGAGATTCTTGACCACCACATTGCAGTAATATTTGTTGAAGGTAAGAGCGGAAGAGAGCATCCCGCAGCCTGTATAGGGCATTCCAATCATGTCGAAATAGGCTTCCAGACGGCCGTTTTCGCCAGGGTTGCCATGAATGGCAATGAAAACCGCGTCAAAAGTGATTTTCTTCCCTTTCAAATCCAAAGAAAAATCATTCCGATTCACCTCTACCACTTCCCCATCGGGTGCGGTGTAAGTCCAGTTATTTCCCTTCAAATGAATAAGATAGGGGTCGTAAAGATTTTTGTCGAGCATCTGATAGATGTTGTCGGCAGTTTTGAGCGAAATCTCGTATTCACCAGAGTTTCCGCCCGTCATCAAAGCAATTCTTTTCATGATATTCGCATTATTAACGACTGCAAAATTACTACAAAAAACGAAGCGAAAGTCACGCTTTCACGACATTTGTGAACATAGCCCGTTGAATTATTCGCCTACTCAGACATGCGCTGCCGCACCACCTCAAAGAGCAGCACGCCCGTCGCCACCGACACGTTGAGCGAGCGGATGGTGCCCGCCATCGGAATGCGGACCGTCTCGTTGCAGAGGCGCAGATAGTCCCATGCGATGCCCTCGTACTCGTTTCCCATAATGAGACACAGCGGTTTACGGTAGTCATGCTCGTGGAACAGGTGTTCCGCCTTTTCGGTAACCCCCACCACCTCTATGCCAGAATCCTGCAGAAAGCGAATCACTTCCACGAGGTTCGTGTGTCGGCACACCGGTACCTTATGCAGGGCGCCTGCGGAACTCTTTACAGCATCCTCGTTGAGCTGGGCGGCACCTTTCATCGGGATGATGATGGCATCCACGCCGGCGCATTCTGCCGAGCGGGCGATGGCCCCGATGTTGCGCACATCCGTCACTTTGTCGAGGATGAGCAGGAACGGCACCTTACCTTGCTCGAACAGGTAGGGCAGGATGGCGTATATGTCGTCGTACTCGATGGCCGACATGAAGGCGACCACCCCCTGATGGTTGCCACGGGTGAGGCGGTTCAACTTCTCGGCCGGCACATACTGGAACGGGATCTTGCGCTCGCGCACCTTAATGAACAGATCCTTGAACAACGGACCGCTCAAATCTTTCTGAAACAGTACTTTATCGATGGTCTTGCCGCTGGCAATAGCTTCCAGCACAGGACGCATTCCGTAGGTGATTGACTCTTGCATATTCTTTTCTTGCATAACATTACTCACTTTTCACCCAAGCATTATGGATGCCTGCTGCAAAACGTTCTGCCTCTGCCTCATTGGTGAAAACTCCCAGGCACACACGGCGATGCCAGTCGCCCGGTGTAACGAGGATGGAGGGGTTGTATTTTTGCAGACAGGCCTGTTTAACGTGTTTGGCACAATCGGCATCGGAGGGCAAACTGCCATGAATGACGTAGTATTTTCCCTTTTCGAAGGTGATATGCCGCATGTTGTTGATGTCGAACGGCTCAGCAACAGGCTCCGGCTGAGGCTCTTCCGTCTGAACCGTCATCGTGTCCTGCTCTTGTGCAAGGGTGTCGGTCTCAACCGCGACTTCCTCCACGGGCTCTTCCACCTTTATTTCCTCAACTGGCTGTTGTATAGGCTGCTCGCTTTTGCACCATCCCCATTTTTCGCAGTAAGGACGCACAATATCAGAAATTTGTGCGCGGTAGAGGTAGCCGGCGACGCCCGCTGCAGCAAGAACGATCAGTACGATCAAAAGCCATAGCCACCAGCGCGAACGCTTGCGCTGAGGTTTCTCTTCCGACGGTTCTGTTTCTTCTTTATCTTCTTTCTCTTCCGTTTCAGCAGGCTCTTCCACAACAGGGACTTCAACTGTCTCGGGCTCGGAAGGAGTTTCGGGAATTTCAGGTTCTACGGGCTGTTCAACCACTTCTGGTTCAGCAGGTTCTTCTTCCACAACAGGGACTTCCGCTGCTTCCGGTTCGGCAGGGCTTTTTGTAATTACAGGTTCTACAGGCTGTTCAACCACTTCTGGTTCAGCTGGTTCTTCTTCTACAACAGAAACTTCCATTGTCGCAGACTCAGACACCGGTTCCGGCTCAGGAACTGGTTCCGGTTCTGGTTCCGAATCCGGCTCTGGAACCGGCTCTGGTTCGGGTTCGGGTTCTGGCTCTGGCTCTGGTTCGAGCACTGGCACTGGTTCTGGTTCGGGTTCCAGTTGAGGCTCTGGGACTGCGACCACGGTCGGTTCGGGTTCTGACGGCACTTCGAGGGGTACGGGAACGACGGGCACTTCGGCAACCTCCTCTTTCAGAGGAAGTTCCTCCATCCCTTCAAACTCTGCATTCAGCTCTGGAATATAGACACTTTCGAATACCAACACTCCTTTTTTCATCGAGAATATGCCAAAATTTGGCACTTCCACCCGCTTTTCTTTCGCCACCCGCTCCAGCAGTTCCTCCGTCCAGCGGATGATGGCGTTGTCGGCATCTACAATCTTGGATTTCAGTCGGTTGGAGTGATGGAGAATAAAAGCGAAGCCGCTCCCATCAGCCTGACTATCAAGCACAACCGAGTAGTGCGGAGGGGTGACAGAGGTCTTTCCCACCTTGGCGGGATGGAATTCCTTGCTGAAGAGTCCAAGCTGGTTCACATAAACCTGCTCTTCTGTGCGCAACATATCGATTAAGCTACTGACAATCATATCTTTTCAATTAAAACTGTGTCATTTTTTCTGCCCGTTCCAAATCCTCCGGTGTGTCGATGCCGATGCTCTCGTAGTCGCAAATCCGCACGAAAATGTCGTAGCCGTTATCTAACCAGCGCAGCTGTTCCAGCTTTTCGGCCTCTTCAAGAGGGGAAGCGGGCAATTGCACCAGTTCGTTCAATACCGATAGCCGGTAGGCATAGATGCCGACATGTTTGTAATGGACGGGCGGCAATTGCTCATTACGGAAATAAGGTATCGGCGAGCGGCTGAAATAGAGGGCTCGGCCATTCTGCGCCACCACCACCTTCACCATATTCGGATTCTGGGGATTTTCAACTCCTGTGAAGGCTTTCGCCAAAGTGGCGATATGCACCTCTGGACGATCGAACTGACTGGTTAACAAACGGATGGCATCGGGTTGGATGAATGGCTCATCGCCTTGGATGTTGACCACCACATCCTCTTCAGAAGCCCCCAGCGCACGGGCGGCCTCAGCGCAGCGGTCGGTGCCGGAGCGGTGGTTCGGAGAGGTCATCACCACCTGTCCGCCGAAGCACAGCACGGCCTCACGGATGCGATTGTCGTCGGTAGCGACGGCCACCTGTGACAATCCCGCCTGGCAGGCACGCTCATACACCCATTGCACCATCGGCCGGCCATGGATCAACGCCAAAGGCTTGCCGGGAAAACGGGTGGAGGCATAGCGTGCAGGAATGATTCCGATGAACGCCATACGCTATTTGTTGGGAAAAAGACCGAACAACTCGGCGTCAACCTTGTCGATGATGGTACCAAAATCCTCGGGACGCTCCCCGAACTTGATTTTATTGACATCCACGATCAACAGTTTGCCCAACTTATAGTTGGAAATCCACTCCTCATAACGCTCGTTCAGATGCTGGAGGTAGTCGAGACGGATGGTTTTTTCGTACTCGCGGCCGCGCTTCTGAATCTGGGAAACGAGGGTGGAAGTGTCGGCATGAAGATAAATCAGGAGGTCGGGAGCCTGGAGAAACTGCGCCATCAGTTCAAAAAGAGAGGCGTAATTCTCGAAGTCACGAGTAGCCATCAGCTGCATGTCGTGCAAGTTAGGAGCGAAGATATACGCATCCTCGTAGATGGTGCGATCCTGAATGACGGTCTTGCTGCGTTTCCGGATGTCGATAACCTGACGGAAACGGTTGTTCAGAAAATAGACCTGCAGGTTGAACGACCAGCGCTGCATGTCCTCATAATAACTGGCGAGATAGGGGTTATTTTCCACGCTCTCGTACATGGCTTCCCAGCCGTAATGTTTGGCCAACATGCCGGTAAGGGTGGTTTTTCCTGATCCGATGTTGCCTGCTACTGCAATATGCATAAATGTATTTTTTTAGTGATAATTGACTGCAAAAATACAAAAAGAATGGCAAAGAAAAGAGGTTTGTGGATGTTTTGTTAATAAAAAGTGCAATTTATTAGTTTACAATAAAATAGAAACCACCACTCCCCTATTTGCAACTGTCTCAATTTATTTTCAAATTCCAACTCTCCTTTTCAATAATATTTGTAAATTTGCCGCATCAACTGATTCAACCGACACCATGAAATATTGCCAACTGCTTCTCGCAATCCTTTTGCTTTCCGGCACATGTTATGCTCAAAATCAAGAGCGGATGGACCGGTGGGACTCCTTGTGCATGACACATACACCTTGCAAAGACAACAATATTGACAGCAGCCAAATCGATTTTTATCGTTCTCTTTTTGAAACTCTCAGCGAGAGTGAGCGCAGAATCCCGTTTAACCGTTACGATTCCCTGCTGTACTATGCTAAAAATTGGCAGTGGTCGGATTCCGCTTTTCTCCGACTCACAAGTTGTTACGCTTGTATGACAAACATATTCTATGGCTTTTACATTCAGAAGAGTGAGGAACAGAGCTTTAGTTATTATGAATCTTTAAAAGACACGGTACTGGTGACTTTCGCCCGAGCCCATAATGATTCCTGGCCTCGAGAGGAAGTGGAGATACCGTTCAATCCGTCAAAGGCTAAAGTCTATTGTTTATACTACCCAACAGACTCCAAATACACCGGTGACTTTCAAAAAACTCTACAAACAGTAGAATGGCAGGGATGGGAACGGGCGAAACTGGTGAAGAATGGCTTTATACATCCAGGTCAAAAAGAAGGAAATTACTCCCTCATCATCCTCAAGTACTCCAATATTTATTACCTTTTAGGAACCATCAGTCGCGGTGGTGACGTTACACTTCTTATTATCAGCGCACAGCCAAAGAACGGACTGAAAGCAGAACCAGCCCGAATAGAAATCTCATACAATAAGTTCATGCCGCGCGTCATGGGCTCCGATGATTCATACGTCAAGCTCAAACGCTACTCAAAGGAAAACAAACAGATTTTGAGAAGGGCGATGAAACAGTCCAAGAAAATACAACAACAGAATTAAGCGGTCACACCGCCAGCAGTTCGCGAACAGCCGCCTCGTCGCGGCGAAGTTGCGACACCAGCTCCTCCACCGAGGCGAATTTCTGCTCTCCCCTCACCCGCTGCAGCACCACAAACTCCACCTGCTGACCATACAAGTCGCCCTGAAAGTCCAAAAGATGCAGTTCCACCACCGGCTCCGTCAGGTTAAGCGTGGGACGCTGTCCACAATAGAGCATCGCAGCCAGCGTTTTTTCAGCGACCTTCACCTTGGCGGCATACACACCCGCCTCTATTGACATAACAGGGTGTATATCAGCCAAATTAATGGTCGGATAATGCCATTTTCGCCCGTTCTCAAGACCATGAATTACGCATCCACTATACCAAATTCTTTCCATGTGTAGGTCTGTTTTTTAAGAAACGACTATTCTGTTTGGCGCACATCCGGCGCGGGTTCCACCACCACCACAATCTCCCCTTTCACCTCTTTGGCAGAGAAGTGCTGCAGCGCCTCCTGCAATGTGCCACGGAAGTTCTCCTCGTGGATTTTGGTCAGCTCGCGACAGACACAAACGGCTCTGTCTGTGCCAAAAAATGGCATCATCATCTCCAAAGTTTTCACCAGACGATAGGGTGATTCGTAGAAAATGGAGGTCTCCTGTGCGGCAGCCATCTGCTTGAGACAGGTCTCTTTACCTTTTTTGTGGGGAATGAAACCGTAGAATTTGAAGCTGCTGGCGGGAAGGGCGGAGTTGACGAGTGCCGGAATCAGCGCAGTGGCACCGGGCAGGCACTCCACCTCGATACCCTGCCGCACGCACTCCCTCACCAACAGATAGCCCGGGTCGGAGATGCAGGGAGTTCCCGCATCGGAGGTAAGCGCCACCATTTCAGCTTGCTGGATCTGCCGGATGATATGCTCCAGCTGCTGGTGCTCATTATGAATATGGTAAGCATAGCAGGTCTTCTCCAGCTCGAAATGGCGGAGCAGATTTTTGGTGGTGCGGGTATCTTCGCAAAGCACAAAGTCTGCCTCTTTCAGCACGTTAAGTGCCCGAAGCGTAATATCTTCCAAATTCCCGATGGGGGTGGGTACAACGACAAGCCGCATAGACTACAGATAAGTTTTGAGTTTCGACTGGTTCCCGTCTGTGCGGAGGCGCTTGATGGCGCGCTCCTTGATCTGGCGCACGCGCTCTCTGGAGAGGGCAGTGCAGGCGCTGATCTCATCGAGGGTGTATTCGCGTTTGGTATGGAAACCGAAGTACATGCTGACCACCTCACGCTCGGTGGGCGGCAGGGAAGCCAGCACCGCATCGAGGTCGGTGGTGAGCGACTCCGACATCAACACATCGTCGGTCGCTTTGCCACCTTCCGGCACGAACGTGTCGATGAACTTGGTGTCGTCGTCGGCGCTCAGCGGGGCATCAATAGAGACATGGTAGCCGTTCTGCCGCAGCAGGTCGGTAACTTTGTCGGGCGCAAGATCCACAGCCTCAGCAATTTCCTCAATGGTAGGATTGCGGAGCAGTTCCTGCTCGAGGCGCGACATCTCCTTGCGGATTTTGCCGATGGTGCTCACCTGGTTAAGGGGCAGACGCACCACCCTCGACTGCTCTGCGATGGCGGTGAGAATCGACTGGCGGATCCACCACACGGCATACGAGATGAACTTGAAGCCGCGGGTCTCATCGAAACGCTCGGCGGCCCGCAGCAGACCGATATTTCCTTCTGTAATCAGGTCCGACAGTGAGATGCCCTGGTTCTGGTATTTCTTGGCAATGGAAACAACAAATCTCAGGTTAGAGGTGGTGAGTTTCTCCAATGCCTCGCGGTCGCCTGCCTTGATACGGCGGGCCAGCTCGACCTCTTCGTCTGCGGTGATGAGCGGGGCCTTGGAAATGTCGGCAAGGTAACGCTCCAACGAAGCCGAGTCGCGGTTGGTAATGGAGTTGGAGATTTTAATTTGACGCATCATAATGGTATGGTTTTTGGTGTGATAATGTTTGATTTGAGAGATTTGCAGATTTGAGAGATTTGCAGAATTGCAGATTTGGGAGATTTGAAAGATTTGGAGATTTGAAAGATTTGAGAGATTTGCAGATTTGGGAGATTTGAAGATTTGCAGATTTGAGAGATTTGGGAATTAATTATTGCCGTTGGAGTAGTAGAGTTGGGTGGTGCCTTCGCTATTGAGGAGGGTGAGAGGTGTTTTATGAGAGCTGCCGTTGCGCAGGTAGGCGACTTCCACACGATCGCCAGGTGAGTACTGGGCAAGCACTTCGCGCAGTTCGGAAACAGAATTGACCTCTGAACCGTTGATAGAAGTGATGACATCATACTGCTGGAGGCCAGCGCGGTAGGCAGCGCCATCGTCGGCAACGGAGGTGATGCAGACGCCTTTCACCTGCGAGAGGTTCAGTTCCTGCGCCACGTTATTGTCCACCTCCTGGATGGTGACGGCCAGCACAGCGCGTTGCACCATACCATATTCTTTTAAATCCGCCACCACCTTACGGGCGATGTTGGAGGGGATGGCGAAGGAGTAGCCCGTAAAATAACCGGTATGACTGGCGATGGCGGAGTTGATGCCGATGAGTTCGCCCGAGGCGTTCACCAGAGCACCACCACTATTTCCCTGATTGACAGCTGCATCAGTCTGTATGAAAGACTCAATGGAAGTATTTTCGCCGAGGATGTCGAGGTTACGGGCTTTGGCGCTCACGATGCCGGCGGTGACGGTAGAGGTGAGGTTGAAGGGGTTGCCCACGGCGAGCACCCACTCCCCTATCCGCACTTGGTCGGAGTTGCCGAAGGTGAGGGTGGGCAGGCCGTCGCACTCAATCTTGACGAGGGCGAGGTCGGTCTGCGGGTCGGTGCCGACGATGGTGGCGGGGAACTCGCGCTTGTCGTTCAACGTCACAGTAATATCCTGTGCATTTTCCACCACATGATTGTTGGTGACAATGTAGCCGTCGGCACTGATGATAACGCCGGATCCGGCGCCCATCACCTGCTGCTCATGCGTGCCGAAAGGTGACGAAAAATTGAAAAAATCCTCCCAAAAACTTCCACTGAAGAAGTCATCCCAGCCGGAAGTACGGTACAAAAATGTGGTTTTGATGTGCACAACGGCGTGTACCGACTGCTCGGCGGCGGAAGTTAAATCTACATACGAGCGGGATGTGGACTGGGCCGACGCTCCCGTCACAACAACTACCAACAAGGTGGCTATCAGTAATTTAATCGTTTTCATAGGCGTAATATTGATCATCATTCATTCAACATATAATATAACATAGACAAACAAGAAACGAAATTGTTCGCCAAAAATTATTTTATTTTTCAAATAAAGAAAAAAATTAAAAAAATAGTTGTAATTTTGCCGCCCGAAAAATTATGTCTAACTAAAATCAATCAAAATGTACGCAATCGTAGAAATAGCAGGGCAACAATTTAAGATTGAAAAAGATCAGAAGATCTTTGTTCATCGCCTCAAAGCTGAAGAAGGTGCCGAAGTAAAATTCGACCGCGTGATGTTAGTGGACGACAACGGTTCTGTAAAAGTGGGCACCCCCACCGTTGCTGGTGCAGAAGTTTCTGCCACCGTCTTGAAACATCTCAAAGGAGAAAAAGTGCTGGTCTTCAAGAAGAAAAGAAGAAAAGGTTATCAGACCTTGAACGGACATCGTCAGTATTTGACCTCTGTTCAGATCAACAGCATTCATTTCTAATTCATTAATTCACGGATTTTATCACTAAAAAAATCATTTATTATGGCTCATAAAAAAGGTGTCGGTAGTACTCAAAACGGTCGCGAGTCCGAAAGCAAACGTTTAGGAATCAAGATTTTTGGCGGCCAGGTTTGCAAAGCCGGTAATATTCTCATCCGACAGAGAGGTACTCTTCACAATCCCGGCAGAAATGTGGGTATTGGCAAAGACCATACCATTTATGCACTTGTTGACGGAACCGTAGAATTCAAGAAACGTGCCGGTGGCAAGTCCTTTGTATCTGTCATCCCGATGGAACAGGGAGCTGAAGCATAAACCGTAACAGCATTCAAAACCGTATCAACATTGATACGGTTTTGAGATACGGGATGTAGTTCAGTTGGCAGAATACTTGGTTTGGGACCAAGGGGTCGCTCGTTCGAGTCGAGTCATCCCGACCAATGAATAAAAGGTTCCGTAGCTCAGCTGGATAGAGCAACTGCCTTCTAAGCAGTAGGTCCCGCGTTCGAATCGCGGCGGAATCACAACAGAAACACCTGCAAAATTGCAGGTGTTTTTTTGTGGGAAATGCTCAACAAAATCGCCATCCAACAGATAACCATCTTAGAGGAAGTGGGGAACCGGAAATTATTGAAATAAAATTTGTATTTTTGCCCGCTGTATTGACATTAACAAATGCCCCTAATGAAAAAATCTTTTTTCCTGACCCTGTTTTTGTCGCTGACGACAGTCTGTATCTTCGCACAAGCATCCGTCAGCGGGGTGGTGACCGACCCAATAGGTAAACCCATTCAGGGATTGGAGGTGGGACTTTTGATGGACAACGGCAATCACAGTTCTATGGATGATGCTCCCATGGTGGCTTTGACAAGGACTGACAGCATCGGCCAATATTTGTTTGAGGGGATTTCAGCTGGGAAATATGCTGTCTCGTTCAATTGGAATCATAAAGATAGCGTGCATCAGCGCTTATTTGTGGTGGATATCGCGCTGTCCGACAATGATTTTCTGTTGGACGTAAGCGTCAATATGAACGAGAGTGTTGGCTACAGCTACATGGTACCATCCCCTCCCGCTGAATGGACAAGAATTGATGGGAAAATAACAGGGCTTCCTATTCACAAAAAGGCGATGATTGTGTTTGAGGTCATGGGAACGGGTAAAAAACAGGTGGTTTACACCAATAAAGATGGGATTTTCTTCTGGGCATTTCCACCTGAAACTGGCCGTGTGAAAGTCCACGTTTTTGCGCATGAAGGCAAAAGCCTGTGGCGAAAGGTGAAGAGCTGCATACGGCGGCCTCAGAAACGATGCCAGCACTCTATACTCATTTCTTTCAAAGAATAACAGCATCCGCTAATTTTCTTTTTCTGCCTGAAGAAAATCAGACTAATTTTATTTCAATTAATTACAAAATAATCAATGAAAAGTTGTATTTTTGCAGGTTAATTATTTTAGCGCAAAAAGAAAGTAATCAACCAAATAATTAATCTTTAACCATTTAAATGAACCGTTTGCGTTTATTCGGGCTGATTACTGCTATGGTGCTGCGTTGGATGACGGCGGCAGGGCAGGTTTTTCCCGACAACGTCGATTCTGCTACCTGCACGGCAGCCTCCACCAGTTTTGTTTGGGGCATTGAGCAGGACTGGGCTTCCACGGAGATGGTGTCCCCATTGGTCATTCCCCTCGTGGGGGATATCGACGGCGACCATGTGCCGGAAATCATCTGCTTTACACCTGATGAAGAATGGAGTTTTTATGGAGCCTCCCAAGTAGTGGTTTACAACACCCAAAGCCATCAGCCCATCCACACCTTCACGCTTCCTGGCCAGATTTCCACGGTTGACGCTGCCCCCTACGGAATTGTCAAGCTGCCCAATGACCATGTCATATTTGTTGCCGTATTGTCGAGCACCATGTGCGCCTACGACCTGACGGCATTTGGCACCACACCGTTATGGAGCACCACCATAAGCGACGACTACGGGTCTCCCAATGTAAGTTTTGCCGATTTCAACAGTGATTCCTATCCTGAAATATACATCGGAAATAGAATCTACGATGCCGAAACAGGAGCATTGTTGATCTCGGACCCCTCCATTGCCAATTCAGGCACCGCTTCAGCCCATAGTGGCTGGTTAACTTCCTCATTTGCGGCGGATGTGGTCGGAGACTCCCGCCCCGATTTGATTTTGGGCAATGAAATCTACGAAGTCACCATTACCAACCGGAACGGTTTGACAGGAAACAGCATCACGCTGTCGACGTCTATCACGCCACCCGCAGGCATTGGGGGAGACGGGCACGCACAGGTCGCAGACTTCAATCAGGATGGGCACTTGGATGTTTTTGTGAGTACTTCAACTTTCACGGAAATGACCACGATACCTTACTCGATATGGTGTTATGTCTGGGATGTTCACAACAATACCGTATCTGATGCGCTCAGGATACCTACCAGAGACTGGAGAAAAAGCATTCCGTTGATAGCAGATGTGAACAATGATGGTCGGCTGGAGATTGTCATCCAATGCCCTGCAAATTCAGGACACCCCGTCAAATGCTACAGGTACAATATCGTCAACCAATTCGTTTTATTGTGGGATTTACCTGTAGATGAGGATTCCTTCTCAAACTCCATGACGATGTTCGATTTCAACAACGACGGGGAGAATGAGCTTCTGATCAGCGACCAGAGCACGGTGAGAATCGTGAACGGCAGCGGACGGAGCCACCTGACGGGCAACGACACCGTGCCCGTTTATACACTGGCTTCATTGTCTTTTGGCGAATGCACGGTAATGCAGTACCCCATAGTGGCCGGTCTGGATGAAGACGGGAGTGCGAGAATCATTATATGCGGACGTTTCGGCTCCGGCCATACCTATCAGGGCTACCTGAACATCTTCAAGTCCGCAGGCGTGCCATGGGTTTCCGCCCGCAAAGTATGGAACCAATACATGTACAACGTCACCAACGTGAACGAGGATCTGTCGGTTCCCCTGCATCTTTTCAACAACGCCACAGCATTCACGGATCCCGACAATGTGGTGCGGCGGCCTTTTAACAACTTCTTGCAGCAAGCCACCACGATAGACCGGTACGGCCGCCCGTTCTCCGCAGTACCCGACGTGGCTGTGGACTCAGTTGTTTCTTCGCAAAGCGCTGATGACAGCACACTTGCCATCACCATTTCCTATTGCAACATTGGCTATAATACGCTTAGTGCCCCCTACCCCATCACCGTTTTTGCCAATGAATACGGCGGGGAGGCTCTTTGTACGATAATGGTTACGGATGATCTTCCCATGGATAGCTGCACACAAGCGACGATTGTGCAGTATATCAGTGATCCATGCGATTTTTCGGGAATAGACCATCTTGTTGTAGCGGTAAACTGCGCCGGAGAAGGAATTGCACAGAACGGTGGTCTGCCACCCGAGTGTGACACCACCAATAATACGGCATCTGTTGAATTTTCCTTAACCATTCCCTTCTACCACATTGAACAGCATGCCTGCGAAAGCTATGTATGGAACGGACAACTGTATGAGGAAAGCGGCGAATACTCCCAGACCTTTATCAGCTCCGGAGGCTGCGACAGTGTGGTACTCCTCCACCTCACCATCCATCACGCGGTGGCTGAGCTTGTCGAAGCCACCGTTTGCAAAAGCGACTTTCCCTACCGTTGGAACGGTGTGACGTTCACGGAGGATGGCACACAGACCGCGGTGCTGCAGACCTCATACGGCTGCGACTCCATCGTCACCATGACACTTCACAGCGTGGACAACGACCTTGAAGTAACCCTGCTGACGGATGACCTTTGCGAGGATTTCGAAGCGGAACTCTTGGCAGAGAGCAACCTGCCGAACTACCTCTGGAGCACAGGCGAGACCACCCCGCAAATCACTGTATATCAATCTGGGATTTACTGGGTTACCGCATCGGATGGATTGTGCGTCGCCACCGACAGAATTGCAGTGAAAAGCTGCGATTGCCATCTTTATCTTCCCAACGCCATCACCCCCACCGACCCTGACGGCATCAACGACTACTTCTATGTGCCGCAACGCTCCGACCGGCAAATACAGGCGTTGGAGATTGTGATTTACAACCGCTGGGGCGAGATGGTATATCGGAGCGAGGACAAGCATTTCAGGTGGCGAGGCGATGTCAACGGGAAAATCATCGCCAATGCCACATACGCCTACGTCATTCGCTGGACGAACAACAGCGGCAAGGAGTGCATGGTCACGGGAAGCATCACGGTGTTATAACCGCAAAAATCCGACACATTTCTTTCTTCTTTTATTTATTTTTTCAAAGAAAAAATATTATCTTTGCACGCCTTATATTGAGGAACAAATTTTTATTCAACCTATTAAATAACAAACAATTATGGCAGAAAAGAAATTTATGACTTGCGACGGTAACTGCGCTGCTGCTCACGTGGCTTATATGTTCAGCGAAGTGGCCGCCATCTACCCCATCACCCCGTCAAGCCCGATGGCTGAATACATTGACGAGTGGAGTGCCGGTGGAAGAAAGAACATTTTTGGTGAAACCGTCAAGGTTGTCGAGATGCAGTCTGAGGCTGGTGCCGCCGGTGCCGTTCACGGTTCCCTCCAGGCCGGTGCCCTCACCACCACCTACACCGCATCACAGGGCCTCCTGCTGATGATCCCCAACATGTACAAGATCGCCGGTGAGCTCCTTCCCGGCGTGTTCCACGTCTCCGCACGTGCCCTCGCCGCTCAGGCCCTCTCCATCTTCGGTGACCATGCCGACGTGATGAGCGCCCGCCAGACCGGTTTCGCCATGCTGGCTACCGGCTCCGTGCAGGAAATCATGGACCTCGCTCCCGTAGCACACCTCGCCGCCATCGAAGGCCGCGTGC
>JAEEGH010001333.1_pt1 | contig 71790 bp, 54 predicted proteins | sample 9134181 | NCBI WGS metagenome assembly JAEEGH01 (sample SAMN16246544, study PRJNA631951) | gut metagenome | biome: gut microbiome; feature: rumen; material: DP-attached | host: Bos | place: Iran: Karaj | collected 2018-10 | reverse complement strand
GCGCCGACTCATTAAAAAATCTCTGATCTGACCGATGGTCTCAAAGAGAGTTTGCAGTCCGCCGGATTTAGCTCGAAAAGCACTTCTTCTGATCCTTCTTCTTCTCCGAAGTCAGAAAACGATAAAAACATAGTAAAAAGGTAGGTTTTTATTCTATCTTTCCCCGGAGGGTGTGAGTATAATCGTCTCAACAAGGGAAAAGAGGAAGAAAAAATGGATAGTAGAGACAACGCAAAGAAAACAGCAAGAAAGGTAGCACTGGCAGGTGTTTTTGCCGCATTGATATTTGTCGCGACGGAACTTCATATTCCGACCGCGCTCGGATATATCCATCTGGGGGATGGTGTGATCCTGTACTGCGGATATGCGATCGGACCGGCGGCATTTCTTCCGGCGGCGATAGGCTCCGCACTTGCTGACCTGATCGCCGGATATGCAGTCTATATCGCCCCGACATTTATCATTAAAGGCCTGATGGGAGCTTTTGCCGGATTCCTTCTCATGAAACATAAGGGGATCGTCATCCGGATCCTGGCGTTCCTCGGAGCGGAGCTGATCATGCTCTCCGGATATTTCCTTTTCGAAAGCTTTATGTACGGACTTACCGCGGCAAAAGGCGCGATCGTGATGAATCTGATACAGGCCGGAGCAGGCATCGCCATGGCATTCCTTCTGTCCCAGGCGCACTCCCTCGCCGAGGAGAAAAAGAAGAAATAATACGGATAGCATTTTTCCCGGAAGTGCCACTTTGCTGTCCTAGTATTGGGACAGTGGATAGAGTATAATGACACTCTAAAGAAAAAGAAAACCTTTTGTATTCTATCGCAAGAGGTCGGGAGGCACGGATGGATGATTTGCTGGAAAAGCTGAATACTGAACAGAGAGAGGCAGTTCTTCACGACGAAGGACCTCTTCTGATCTTAGCGGGGGCAGGTTCCGGCAAGACGCGCGTGATCACTTACCGTATCGCGTATCTGATCCGTGTGCGCGCGGTATACCCGTCGAATATCCTGGCGATCACATTTACCAATAAGGCGGCAAATGAGATGAGAGAGCGTATCAATACCCTGATCGGGGATACCTCCCGGAATATGTGGGTCGGTACTTTTCACTCGATGTTCGCGCGAATCCTCCGCCGCCATGCGGAGCTGCTCGGCTATACCCAGACCTATTCGATCCTGGATACGGATGACCAGCAGAAAGTCATTAAAGAGTGCATCAAGGAGATGGAGCTGAACGATAAGCTTTTCGCCCCGCGCCTGGTGCAGAGCGTGATCAGTAAGGCTAAAAATGACATGCAGACTCCGGAGGAGTATTCCCGGCTTGCGGGCGGGGATGTCCGTATCGCCACGATCTCGAAGATCTACAGAAGATATAACGATAAGCTTCTGGCCAATAATGCGATGGACTTCGACGACATCCTCTTTAACGCGGTCAGGCTTTTTAAAGAGCATCCGGATGTGCTGACGATCTATCAGGACAAGTTCCGCTACATTCTGGTGGACGAGTATCAGGATACGAACCACTGCCAGTATATCCTCATCCAGCTCCTGGCCAAGCGATACAGGAATCTCTGCGTCGTCGGTGACGATGACCAGTCGATCTATTCCTTCCGCGGCGCGGACCTCCGGAACATCCTGGATTTCGAGAAGGATTTCCCGGATGCCAAGGTCATTAAACTCGAGGAGAACTACAGATCCACGCAAACGATCCTGAATGCGGCAAATGGCGTCATCGCCCATAACAAGAAACGTAAGGACAAGGCTCTTCGCACCTGCGGGGAAGAGGGTGAGAAGATCACGTTCCTGTGGGCGGATCACCACGGTATAGAGGCCTACTACTGTGCCGAGAGCATCAAGAGAGATGCCGAGAGCGGGGCATTTCCCTATAGTGACGTCGCGATCCTTTACCGTATGAATGCACTTTCTCGTTCCATCGAGTCGGCGCTGCGTGAAAAGGGTATCCCGTACCGCGTATATGGCGGCATGCGGTTCTATGACCGAAAAGAGATCAAGGACGTGCTTTCTTACCTGCGTCTCATCTATTCCGACGCGGATAACTACGCCTGGGAGAGGATCATCAACGTGCCGCGAAGAGGCATCGGCGACACGACGGTCGCCAAGGTCCTCGCGATCTCTGAAAAAGAGGGCATCCCGGCGCTTACGGTCTGTGAGAGAAGTTCGATGTATCCGGAATTGAGCCGTGTCAGCGAAAAGCTCTTCGACTTTTATCTTCTGATCGAGAATATGCGCAAGGTCTTATCTGAAGACCAGGCGACATTTGCCGAGTTTATCGAATATGTGCAGGATAAGAGCGGCATGGTCAATGAGATCATCGAACAGAGAGAGAAAAAAGATGAGATGGTAGACCGCGTGGAGAACTTAAAGGAACTCCTTTCCGAAGCCGTCGAATTTGAAGCCCGAAGGAAAAAGGAGATCGAAGCGGCGCTGCTTTCCGGAAATGCTGATGAGCAAGATCCTTATGCGGAGAATGAACCGGATTTCGGTGCGGATCTTTCGGGTATCCTCGGGGCGTATCTTCAGAATGCGGCTCTTTATTCCGAGGGAGATAACGCGGATGACAGCGAGGAGTATGTAAGACTCATGTCGATCCACAGTGCCAAGGGACTTGAGTTCGGATCGGTCTATCTCGTCGGTGCCGATGAGACGATCTTCCCGAGCGCGCGCTCCGTCAACGACGGGGATATCGAGGAGGAGCGCCGTCTGATGTATGTTGCCATCACGCGTGCCAAGAAGAAGCTGACCGTTATCTCGGCCCGAAGCCGCATGCTTTTCGGACAGACGCAGAATCTGTCGCCGTCGTGTTTCCTCAAAGAGATCCCGACCGAGTATATGCGGGCGATCGCCAATAAGCGTAAAGAACAGCCGAGAGAACCTGTGAACCCGCGATATGAGAGAGAAGGAAGAGGAAGTACCGGATCTTTTTCCCGGATCGGATCTTCTTTCGGCGTATCTTCGGGAGAAAAAGAAGCCCACAAGTACACGCCTTCTTATCAGGCTGCGCCGAAACAGCCTTCGAGTTCGGATTTTACACCGTCTTCGATCAGCAAGGGCATGCACGTCATGCACCCGAGATTCGGCGAAGGCATCGTGGTGTCCTGCGAGCAGGTCGCCGGAGATGCCCTGGTATGCGTGGATTTTGACGGCATGAAGAAGAACATGCTCCTGAATAAATCCGGACTTCGGAAGTGTTAGGAGAAGAAGTGTTATACTGGTAAAGAAAAAAAGGAGGAAGATCCTATGGCTGAGCAGGAACAATCTTTATTTGAACAGTTTCCATCTGAGTTCTCCCATATCCAGGAGCGGAATGACGGCGTCGATAACCCGCGTGACCGCCAGCTTCTGACGATCCTGCGTGATGAGCGCGAGAAGAATCTTTCTCCCTATGCCTTCCGTACGAAGAACAGCCGCGGAAGAAGGATCGAAGAGGAGCCCTGCCTCGTCCGTTCTCCTTTTGAAAGAGATACGGGCAGGATCATTTACAGTCAGGCGTTCCGCAGACTCCGTCACAAGACACAGGTCTTTTTCAATGCGAAAAACGACCACATCTGCTCGAGGCTCGAGCATGTTATCTATGTAAAATACATCGCCACCACGATCGCGCGTGCGCTCAATCTGAACCTCGATCTGGTCGAGGCGATCGCCCTGGGACATGACCTCGGACATGCACCGTTCGGCCATACCGGAGAACGTGTCCTCGAGGCCTGCGCGAAGAAGTACGATCCGTCCATGACATTCCGTCACGAGTATCAGAGCCTTCGCGTGGTCGACCTTCTGGAGGAAAGAAGGAAGGGAAACCCGGGTGGCATCAACCTCTCCTTTGAGGTCCGTGACGGTATCGTCTCCCACTGCGGAGAGACCTACAGCGAGTACATTATCCATCCGGACAGAGAAAAGCCGACGGAGCTTCTTTTAGATCCGGAGAAGGCCCTTCGGGCGCTGCCGGCGACCCTGGAAGGGTGTGTGGTCCGTATCTCCGATAAGATCGCCTATATCGGAAGAGATATCGAAGATGCCCGTGTGGCAGGCATTATGGAGTTCGAGGATATCCCGACGGAGATCAAGTCCCAGCTCGGTACAACGAACTCGCAGATCATCAACACGCTGGTCGGGGATCTGATCCATAACAGTCTGGATAAAGATGAGATCCGTCTTTCCGATGAAGCGGGTCAGGCGATGAAAGAGCTTCTGGAAGAGAATGTGGCGCGTATCTACCGTTCCGAGAAGATCCGCCGCTACGAAAATACGATGAAGAACTCCCTCGAGGGACTTTTCGAGGCCCTGATGGGAGCTATGGCGGATAAGGAAAAGACCGCTAAATCAGATAATCCGGTACTGGAAGAGCTCACGAAGTTCATAGCGGACTATCCGGACAAGAGCGCAAGCGATGTGCAGATCGTCGTCGATTACATCGCCGGCATGACGGATTCCTATGCTACGACCTGTTATGAGAGCATCTACTGGATCTGACGCAGGAGAAGAAGAAATGGAGAAGGAACTTTATAATTTCTATGCTATGCTTGACCGCATGCAGTATATCCAGCGCTGGGGCCTCATGAGGAACACCCGTACGGAGAACCTCAAGGAGCACAGTTTCGATGTGGCTGTGATCGCACATTCCCTGGCGCTCATTCACAACCGCATTTTAAAGAAGGATCCGGTCGATCCTTTTCTCACGATGGGCGAGGCTCTCTACCACGATGTCACGGAGATCATCACGGGAGATATGCCGACACCGATCAAGTATAAGAACCAGCAGCTGAAGACGGCATATAAAGAGGTGGAAGCACAGGCGGCGGAGAATATCCTTCAGCTTCTGCCGGATCAGATCAAGCCGGATTATAAGGAACTTCTCCTTCCGGATCTTTCGGATGAGAAGAGAAAAGAGGTGCACCGTCTCGTGAAGGCGGCAGACCGCTTAAGTGCATTCCTTAAGTGCCTGATGGAGGAAAAGGCCAGTAACGACGAGTTCCGTTCGGCCAAGGACACCATCGAGGCATCGATCCATGCCTTGAACTGTGAAGAAGCCGAATATTACCTGGCGCATTTCGTTCCGCCCTACGGCATGACACTGGACGAGATCAGCCAATAAGACATAAGGAAAAAGATGGGAGAAAAACTTTCAAAAGTATATATTACGCTGGCCGCGGTGAGTGCCTTTATCGGTCTGGTCGTCGTTCTGATCGTCTGTGGCGGTCTGATCCACCTCGATAAGGAAGTTTCACTTTCGCAGGAAGGCAAGGACATGATGTACCGGGCGGCCGTCCTGACAGGAAATGAAGCCTCGCTTCCTTTCTTCGAAAACGAGATCGAACAGGGACACCTGTGCATCAGTGACTACGTAGAGGATCTTTTCACGAGTCACGAATACCTTCTTTCCGGAAAAGACGACAGCGCATTTGCATCCGATCTGGCATGCGTTGCATATAACGATGCTTACAAGGTCGATGAGATCAAGAGCCTTCTTGTGAACGGGTCGAGGAAATATGCCATCGAGAAGATCTTAAGTGATGTCGATCCGTCCTATGCGCCCATCAATGGTTTTTCAGATCCGAAAGGCACTTCCTGCAGTGCGATCACTGTTTTGAATCCGCTCCAGAATGAAGAAGGCTATGCTTTCGGTATCCGCCGGATCGACGGCAGCATGAGCGTCGAAGGCAGTGAGATGCGTACGGATTTCTTCGTGGACAATTCTCTGCGCCCGGGGCAGATCTATGTGCCGCAGGCATCGGGCTCTGTATCCTTTACGCTGGAATGGGATACCGTGGGAGAGATCCCCGGTGTGCATGACGTCATCATCCTCCTTCGCACCTCGGACGGAAGAGGCCATGTGGTGACCGGCGGCCGGGTCAATATCCCGGATTTCTTTACGATCGAAAATGATACGGTCGTTTCTTCCTCTATCCGTCAGGGCGACCAGGAAGCCTGGTATACGCTCGATGCAGGGGAGAAGAATGCCTACATCAATATCCTTGAGACTTCTTCGGATGTTTCGGCTTCTATCTATGACCGCTATGGCACCCTGATCGGCATGAACGATCTGCATAACGTGGATTACGAGGTCCTTCGCGCCAAAAGACAGGAGGAAGACCTGATCGTGCCGGAGGGCGTCGAGAGCACGGCGGAGAATGCTTTCTTCATAAGGATCAGAAGAAGTGAGACCTCTGCGCCTTCTGTGGCGGAGATCTCGTATGTCCTTGTGCAGTCCAGGGAAGTGGCGACCGCCGAAGAGACAGGCTATCTGGCGGTAGTCAGTGAAGAGGGCATCGTTCCGACGCCGAGACCGACAGGAGCTGTCCCGCAGGACGAACTGGACCGAGTGGTCACCTGCAGGGATGCAAGCGGCGGGACATTCGAGTTTTCGAGGTCGCAACTGAATTTTCTGCCGATCAACGGATTTCTGACCGAACTGGCCTTTATAGATAAAGCGGAGAAAGAACTTCCGATCTATCCGGAATTCTCTATGGACAATTTCGACTATGCCATCGTCGGCAGTTCTTTTGATGAGATCGGGATCAAATATACGGCGATCGAGGGGTTTGCCGCTAAAGTGTTCCTGGAAAACCGTGCGACCGCCATCCCGTCTATGGTCATCGGTAACACACTCCGTGTTGGTGAAGGTGCCAACACGCTGGTCGTTTCCGTGAGCTCCATAGATGGAACTTCGAGAGAATATACACTGCATCTTCTGAACGGCCAGGACAGCGAGGGCTTTAGAAAGAAGACGCTTTCCAAGTTCCCGGTATCCTATGCGGACGGTCTGTGGCTTCTTCACTGCCTGCATCCGGACTACCGTTTTGAGCCGTATTCGACGGGTCTTTCGTTTGAAGAAGTACTGAATAATGAGGACAAGGGCAGCCGAAGCCTGATCAGCGCGACGTATAACCCGACATGGGTCAAGCCGGGAAGCCCGGTCTATGACGGCTCTTCCTGGAAGGCCGCCAAGCGGGAAGTGGTCGCCTATTTCCTCGATCCGAGAAATTTCCTGACGCCGACGGGCATTTTCCAGTTTGAAAAGCTCTCGTTTGACGAATCGGTGCATACACTCGACGGCATCTCTGCCATGACGAAGAACTCTTTCTTAAATGAGACGGATCCGGATTATGCCTCGATCCTTTTGAAGGCCGGAAGAGATGCGGGCGTATCCCCGTACTTCCTGACCAGCCGTATCCTGCAGGAGATGGGCAGAAACGGCGAATCGAAGCTGGCACACGGTACTTTGGACGGATATGAGGGCTACTTTAACTTCTATAACATCGGTTCCACCCCGGACCCGAGCGTGAAGAACGGCGCCCTGATCAACGGCGCGAAGTATGCAAAATACGGCTCAAAGCCGGAAGAAAAGCAGATCACGCCGGATGAAGAACTGCTGCTTCTTCCTTGGACGACACCGGAAAAGGCGATCTGCGGCGGTGCTCTGTGGATCGCAAGAAGTTATATCGAGATCGGTCAGGATACGCTCTACTTCCAGAAGTTCGACATCGTGGATAACGAAGATGGCATGTATAACCACCAGTATGCACAGAACATCGCCATGGCGAATAACGAGGGTGTCCGTTACTATACGGCATATGCTTCTCAGGACATGCTCGACAGCTCATTTGTGTTTATTATCCCAATCTACGAGAACTTACCGGCGGAGTTCGGAAAATCTCCAATATAATTGATTTGAATTATAGGTGCATATCTTATATAATGCAGGCACGAAACACAAGTGATCAGGGATTTATTTACATACGATGAAAAACAGCTTGCATAAGATATGTGTGTCTATCTTATTGCCGTTACTGCTTTGCATGACGGTGCTCTTTTCCTTTGCCGGAAGCGGCCGTGCCGCCGGCGGTGTCACCGTAAATCTTGCCTTCCGGGAAGCATCGGCACAGGCAGGAGATATCGTTCATCTGGATGTATCTTTCACTTCTTTCCCGTCTATTACGAGATTCGGCCCGATCGAGATCGGCTACGATAAAGATGTTATGGAGTTTCAGGGGATCGAAAGCGGTCCGACCATGGAGGGTTATAGCTTTTCCTATCATGATGACCCGGACTCTTCGATCATGAGTATTTCTGCGATCAATGAGGAAGTCGAGGCGCAGATCATCCAGGAAGCTACCGGCGAGAACGCAAAGGATCCTACTGCAAGAGCACTGAACAGAGTTCCCGTATATTCGAGTGAGACCCCTGTCGTCGTGGCGACGCTGAAGTTTCAGATCCACGAACAGGCCGGTGGAGAAATAAAGGCCTGGCTGGGTTCGCTTTCCGGTCTTCGCGACAGCTCTCTGGAGAGTGTCGTTGCCGGTTCCGGCACAGGTGCTTCCTTAGTCGTTCAGGCCAAGATCTCCTCCGATGCGACGCTTTCTTCTCTTTCCGTCGGATCTTTTGAACTCGATCCGGAATTCGATCCCGGCATATTCAGCTACAACGTCATCGTTTCCAAGAACACGACCGATGTGGCGGTAAATGGTGTGGCCTTTAACCTGAAATCGAAGGTGGACGTCGAAGGCGGATCAGATCTTCAGATCGGAAACAACGCCGTGCTGGTGCGTGTTACCGCCGAGGACGGAGAAAAGACGAATACATATACCATCAACATCTATAGAAGTGACTCGCTGTTGGTCGAAGGCATCAGCATCCAGGACAGCCAGGGGATAAGCTATGACTTTGTCCCGTTTCCGGAGACCCTGGTGATCCCGTCCGGCTTTTATCAGTCAAGCTGTGTCGTGGATGGAAAAGAAGTTCCTTGTTTCCGCAAAGACGGTGTTCTGAGCGTCCTGATCTATGTGCAGGAGGGAGAAACGGAACCGGGGCTTTATGTATATAACCAGGAGACAGACAGCATGAGAAGATTCGAACCCGGTAGAATGCTCCTTCGTTCTTCCCTGATCCTGACTGTGGCGGAAAAGCCTGTAGATGTCCTTGTTCCGGAGGGATTTACCCCGGCCAAGATCACATACGGAAATACCGAGATCGACGGATATGTTTCCAAGGATGGTGCGACAAAGATCGCTTACCTTAAGACCGAAGACGGCAAGGCCCGCTTTTATGTCATCGATTCTACAGGAAAGGATTTCTATCCGTACCGCGCCCCGAAAAGCACGGGAAACCTGTTTTTGTATTTGTTTATCGTTTGTGCTAGTATAGCAGTGGCTGAGGCCCTGATCATTGGCATCCTCTTCTACAGAAGAAGGATCGCATACCGCCGTCAGGTCAAGCCAAGGAGAGTCTAATGAGCACAAATGAAGAAACCTCACGCTTTAAGCGCCTGATGAAAAATAAGAAATTCCAGGAGATCTTCTGGTATTTCGTATTCGGCGTACTTACCACGATCGTTAACCTGATTGCCTTCGCAGTCCTTAGAGAGGTTTTTAAAGTAAAATGGCCGGTCACGATCGGTAAATGGAGTTTCGATCTCTTCGTTACGTTTATTAATGCGATCGCCTGGGTAGTGGCTGTCGTATTCGCATATGTCACGAACAAGCTCTTTGTTTTCCATACGAAAGGCAACGTCAAGAAAGAATTCATCAGCTTTGTGGCAGCACGTCTGTTTACTTTCTTTGCTTTCGAACTCGGTCTGTTCTCCCTGTCCGTAATGGTCATGGAGAATGCCTGCAATATGCCGAAAGACGACATCCTGATCAGCATCTTCGGTATTGATATTGCCAATATCTACATCGTCAAGCTCTTTATCGCGGTCTTCGTTGTCATCGCCAACTATATTTTCAGTAAACTCTTCATTTTCAAGAAATCTAAAGACGGCGATCCTGAAAAGAAACCTGCGGAAGAAGCTTCTATTACAGCGGAAGAGACCAGGGCAGGAGAATAACAGGAGCCTACCATGATCGATCATTCAGCTCCGGAATTCCTTCAGACAGCAAATAAATTCGGTATCCGGCTGGGGCTTGAGCGCATGATGGCGCTCCTTGAAAAGCTTGACCACCCGGAAAAGGATCTGCGCGTTTTTCACATCGCCGGCACGAACGGAAAAGGTTCCGTCAGTGCCTACTGTGCGTCTATGCTTGCCTGGGACGGCAAAAGAGTCGGGCTTTATACATCTCCGTTCCTGGAGCGCTTTTCCGAGCGCATCCGTATCCTCGAGGGAAGAGAAGGTCTTCTTTCCTGGGAAAAGGACGATACATACGGAGAGATCGATCCGGATTCCCTGCGGAGGCTTTCAGACCTTGTTGAGAGCAAGGTCAGGGAACTTCTTAAGGAAGGGCAGGAGCATCCGACCGAATTTGAACTCGTGACTGCGGTCGCCTTTTTATATTTTTCCGAAAAGAACTGTGACGCCGTCGTGCTCGAAACGGGCCTCGGCGGACGTCTGGACTCCACGAACGTCATGGAAAAGCCGGAAGTCTGCATCATTACGGCGCTGGGCTTTGACCATACCGACCGTCTCGGAGATACCCTCGGGCTGATCGCCGGCGAAAAGGGCGGCATCATCAAGAAGGGCTGCCCGGTTTTTGCCATGGATACCCATCAGGCGGCGGTATCGGACGAGGATGCAAAAGAAGCGGAAGAAGTCCTTTCGAAGATCGCATCGGAAAAGAAGGCGCCCCTTACCTGGGTCCGAAACGATGAAGCCGTACGCGTCTTTCAGGATCTTTCGGGACAGACATTCCTTCTTGACGGAAAAGAGTATAAGATCCGCATGCACGGCGGATATCAGCTGGAAAATGCCTCGCTCGCTTTAAAAGCGATGAGATCTTTTGTATCGGAAGATGCGCAAAAAGAAGGGATCCTTCATACAAGATGGAAGGGCCGCCTCGAGGCGATCTGTCAGGATCCGCCGGTGATCCTCGACGGTGCCCATAACCCGCAGGGAATCACCTCATTCGTTTCTTTCCTTAAAGAAATGCCGGAACTTCGGGAAATGCCGCCCTGCGAGATCATCATGGGCGTCATGGCGGATAAGGACGTAAGCCGGATGCTTTCGATCCTGACCGAAAACTGGTGCGTACCGGTCGGTCGCATCACGCTCGTTACCCCGAAACAGAAGCGCGCCATGCAGGCCGAAGACCTTCTGGATATGTGGAAAACTACCCTTTTAAACGGCAAAGCGTTTTACAATTCAGGGTCGTGTATGTATAATACTTTAGATAAACTCCGTGCGATCGGAAGTTCCGAGACAGCTTCCCGGGAAGCGATAAGAAGAGCTGCGAAGACGCACAGCCCCGTTTACATGATCGGGTCCCTCTATCTTCTCGGAGAAGCGCGGGGCGTGATCGAGGAAGAACTTGAGAACTTAGGCCTACTCGGGGAAATGAAATAAAAGAACAGGAAGTGCTTATGGACTGGAAAACAGCAGGACAAACCATACCGGAGATCAGTACACGTGATCTGGTGGTATTCCGTCTTCCGCCGGAAGAGTCGGAACAGCTCGCACGCCAGTATAACCGGGCACTGTTTAATATGAACAGCGATGGCGCAGATGTGGCCATCATCAGCTTAAAGAAGATCATCGCAGAGTATCCGACCTGGGGCGAGCCGTCGCTCCTTTTCGGCATCTGCGTCGCCCAGTGCGAGGAATACCACAGAGCGCAGAAGTGCTTCGAGCATGCGCTGACGTGCGGTCTTCACTCCCAGGCCATGACCGAACTTGCCCAGTACTGTCTTTCGGAAGCGACGGCACAGGCGGAGCAGGCGCAGGCCATCGCCGACCAGACACCGGAGGAATCCCCGCTGAAGGCCCTTTCGACGGCCATCACGAGACAGGAATCCCCGATGGTGGCGGAAAGTGAGAACAGAGAGAGGATCCATGTCCAGGCTCCGATCCTGATCAAGGCACCGAGAAAGCCGAGAAAGAGAAGGATCGCGACGGAAAAGGAGATCCGCGACGCCCTGATGCAGTCCACCTCCAGCAACGGAGAGATCCCGGACGAGGAGATCAACGTCGAGTTCCCGAAGACGCCGGCGGAGAAGATGCGGATGACCCTGATCGCACTTGCAGCGATCGTCATTCTGGCCGGACTTGTTGCACTGACGGTATTTGTGATCGTGCCTGCCGTGAAGAATGCTACGGCGAAGAGCAAAGACGCCGAGAAGGTCGAGTTCCTCGAGAAGAAACTTGCCGAGAAGGCCGGAGATCCTGGTGTAGATGCGATCATCGCCGAGTACAACAGTGCTTTTTCCAAGGGTAACGATAATGTGACTACACCGGAGACCGCCGCAGATACACAGGCTGAAGTTTAAGATATCAATAAGGAGATTACGTCCATGATGTACATAAGCACAAGAGGATACGATAAGAAGTTCACATCGGCCGAGGCCATCAAGCAGGGTATTGCCCCGGATGGCGGTCTTTTCGTGCCGGAGACGATCCCGACATTAAGCAAGTCCGAGATCCTTTCCATGAAGGAAATGACCTACCCGCAGATCTCTGCGACGGTCTTAAGCAAATATCTTACTGATTTCACCTATGACGAGCTCCTGGGCTTTGCCGAGCAGGCGTATTCCGAGGAAAAGTTCGGCGAGACACCGGCTCCGCTCGTACAGCTCAATAAGTACAACCCGAGAGAATATATCCTCGAACTGTGGCATGGTCCGACGGCGGCTTTCAAGGATATGGCGCTTCAGATGCTTCCGCACCTGATGACCGCCTCCGCAAGAAAGACCGGCGAGAACCGTAAGATCTGCATCCTGACTGCAACTTCCGGTGATACGGGAAAAGCAGCACTCGAGGGATTCAAGGATCTTCCTGGAACAGAAGTCATCGTATTCTATCCGTCGGAAGGCGTATCGGATGCCCAGAAGCGTCAGATGATCACCACCGAAGGCAACAATGTCCATGTCGTCGCCGTAAACGGCTGCTTCGACGATGCCCAGTCCGGTGTAAAAGCGATCTTCGGAGATCCGGAGGTGGCGAAGATCCTCGATGCACAGGGCTGTGTCCTTTCGTCCGCAAACTCCATCAACTGGGGTCGTCTGGTACCGCAGATCGCGTACTATGTCGCTTCCTATGTGGAACTTCTGAAGTATGATGAGTTCGAGTTCGGCGAGAAGATGAATGTCGTCGTTCCGACAGGTAATTTCGGTAACATCCTGGCGGCCTGGTTTGCCAAGAAGATGGGCATTCCGGTCAGAAAGCTGATCTGTGCCTCCAACAAGAACAAGGTCCTTTCCGATTTCTTCAGAAGCGGCACATATGACCGTAACCGTGAGTTCTATAAGACCAATTCACCGTCCATGGATATCCTTATCTCCAGCAACCTCGAAAGACTCCTCTTTGAAGTGACCGGCATGGATGCCAAGAAGACCTCCGAGTGGATGGAAGAATTAAAGTCCAAGGGCGTTTATACTGTAGATCCGGATACTCTCAAAGTCCTGCAGTCGACTTTCGTTGGCGGCTTTGCCGATGAAGCCGGTATCAGCAAGACCATAAGAGACGTCTATGACCGCTGCGATCACGTGGTCGATACCCACACCGCCGTGGGCTTCAATATCTATAACCGCTACTATCAGAGATCCGGAGATGAGACCAAGACCGTCTTCGTATCGACAGCAAGTCCTTTCAAGTTCGCCCCGTCTGTAATGGATGCGTTAAACGGCGCAGGCTACAGTAACGGCAGATCCGATGAAGTCATCTCCAACGAGCTTTCCGAAGAGAGCGGACTTCCGATCCCGTATGGCCTTAAGGACATCAACAAGAAACCGGTACTGCATAACCTTCTGATCGAGAAAGAGGCTATGCGCCAGACGGTCCTCGATCTTCTGAAATAAGTCGGACGGGATCTTCGAAGAAGAAAGCCGCTGTCAAGTCTTCAGATCGTAGTACTGGTCGACGATCTTTTCTTCTGGCCAGTCATTGTAGTCTTTGTAGTACAGATACTTATTCTTCGTAAACATTTCGTTTTTGTTTTCTAATATCATGTAGTATTCCTGTCCGTCGACATTTCTCTTCGGACTCGGGAATCTGTGCACCGTGGTATTATTGTCTGATATGAAGCGGGCATTGAGTTTTGGCATACCTTCCTTTACCGGGACCATAAAGACAATGACGTCTTCCTTATTCCAGTCGTTGCAGTCAGTCAGCTGCCAGGGGAAAATGTCATTTTCTGTCAACTGGTATTTCTGATCCGCTTCGTCATATGTATATTGCGTTATGGGGAAAGTTGTGCCGTCAAATGTCGCGGTATTATTTTCCGGATCGATCCAGAGAAGATCGCGGGTCGGCAGATCGACTCTGCAGGAACGAATATGGATACGGATCGTTGAAGCATTCTCATAGTAAATACTCTTGAGCATCTTCATCATATATACATTTCCTTCTTCATCCTTAAATGAAGCACTATCCATATCCGCATCAAGCTCATCTCCAATGACTTTCCCGTTCTCGTCTTCAATGACTGCATCGACCAGTCGAAGTTTCAGTTCGGGTTCATCTATCGGCCGGTAGAACAATAAACTGGCGGTTTCTGAAACGACAAGCTTATCGAAGTATAATTCATGGCCTTCCAGTTCAATCGACCAGTTGAGAGAATACTCACGGCTTTCTTTGATCTGAACATTATGGAACTCGAAATGAAAGCTTTCCATGGGTTCCTTCGGATAAGGATCATCTCTTCCCATATCTGCCAGTTCAAAACTGATGGAAAAGTTAGGGCATAGTTCCCGATAAGCAAGGCAGAGAAGGACGAGATCGTCATTCCCGCTTATTACCGGATCACTATTCGTGATGGATATCTGCCTTGAAGTGTCGAGGTTATATATGCTTCCGCGAATGAGCCGGAATTCTTTTTCCGGTTCCAGATCCGTATGGATCCTGATAAAGGCGTAGGCTGTGTGATCGTCGAAAATGACCGAATCCAGCGTCATTTCGACCGGATGATTCTTACCGGAGACAGTGACTCCGACATCAGTTAAACTGCCGGCTTCAATGGCTTTTTCCAGTTCATCATGATGTTCGATCGCGCTTCGGATATCTTCCCTTATATCCTCACGGACGATGAAGGTCTGGCTGATGGTTCCGATGAGCGGTGTGTTGACGCAGGTGCGGGCGAACTTGGTAGATGTGTTTACGCCGGCGAAAAGAACGAGTATCAGCGCCGCGATAGTGATCACAACGGATCTTCCGGCCACGGCAATGTGGTGGATGGTGCGTCTTTTCGTCATGGTCTTTCTCATGGCGGTCTTATTCATTTCTTCGGGCAGAGCCTGCAGATCCAGGCCTAATTCTGATAGCTTATCCTCGATATTCAAATGTTGTCACCTCCCAGTTCTTCCCGAAGCTGTTCGAGCGCCCGCCGTAAGCGGGAAGAAACAGTCCCCTGAGGTATTTTGAGCATGCCGGCGATCTCCACGGTGGTGTAGCCGCCGAAGTATTTAAGTGTGACGACCTTCTGAAGATCGCTCGAAAGGTGGGAAACAGCATCCATCAGCTCCATTTTCTGCGGATCCAGAGCGGATGACGCATGGTGATCCAGCTCGTATTCTTCGAAACTCTGATGACGGGACGAGCGCTTAAACTGGGTGGCGCAGGTATTCATGAGAATGCGGATCATCCAGGTCTCGAAAAATTCCTCTTTGCGAAGAGAACGCTTTTTTAGAAACCCTTTGTAGATCGCTTCATCGACCATATCGATGGCCATGCTTTCGCTGCGAAAGTACGGGAAAGCAACGGCGAACATCTTTTTCCGGATCTTTTCGACACGGTTGAAGAATTCCTCGTCAGTCATGATGTTTTAGCGGCTCCGTTTCCGGCCTTCTGATAATTAGACAAAGCACATCGATCTTTTCATCACTGAAAAAATGAAAAAATGATCCAATTGTCTCAGAACCCTATTCCAAAGTGAAGTATATCAGATAGAACAGAGGATACAAAGGCTTGTTTTTGGTGAAATATGAATCAGGATTCGTGAATATCTTCGAGTTTTAATCCTTCATTATGCTCAAGCGCCCAGGAGATCGCCCACTCCGACTCGAAAAGGACCACCGGCATCTCGTCTCTGTCTAAAACGAGCATGGAGGTAGAGGTGAGCGTCAGTTTCGAAAAATCGATATCCGAAGCTTCATCTTCCTTTTTGCACCATCTGGCGAAACGGTAGTTCAGGTTATTTCTTAAGATATCTACACCGTATTCAGTCTTCAGACGGTGCTCGAGGACTTCGAACTGAAGTACACCGACCACGCCCATGATGTAGGTCTCGGTGCCGATGCCGGGCTGCTTATAAAGCTGTACGGCGCCTTCTTCGGAGAGCTGTTCGATGCCCTTTAGGAACTGCTTTCTCTTCATGGAATCCTTCGGCTGCACGCGGGCGAAATGCTCCGGCGGGAAGACCGGGATGTTGGCGAAGTTGAACTTCTTTCCGGAGGTCGTGACGGTATCTCCGATGCGGAAGATGCCCGGATCGAAAAGACCGATGATGTCGCCGGCATAAGCGTCTTCGACGATCGTTCTGTCCTGTGCCATGAACTGCTGCGGCTGGGCAAGTGTGATCTTCTTGCCGGTACGCATATGGGTGACGGACATGCCCTTTTCGAACTTGCCGGAGCAGATGCGCATGAAGGACATTCTGTCTCTGTGATTCGGGTCCATGTTCGCCTGGATTTTAAATACGAAACCGGAGAAGAAGTCTTCGGTCGGTCCGACGATCCCTTCGGAGGTCTCGTGGCTCTGCGGACCCGGTGCGATCTCGAGGAACTTTTTGAGGAACGGCTCGACGCCGAAGTTCGTGATCGCGGATCCGAAGAAGACAGGGGTCAGTTCGCCCTTTAAGATCTTGTCGAGATCGAAGGGGTCACCTGCCATATCGAGAAGTTCGATATCGTTTTTAAGTGTCTCGTAGTGATGTTCGTTTAAGATCTTGCGGAGGGCTTCTTCGTCGTTGATGCCGGCGCTTATGGACTTTACCATGGAAGCACCGTGGTCCTTCGTCTCATTATCGAAAAGCAGGACCTCTTCAGATTCTCTTACATATACGCCCTGAAAATCGCCGTCGGTGCCGATCGGCCAGTTGATCGGGGTACTGCGGATGCCAAGGACCTTCTCGAGCTCATCGATGAGGTCGAAAGGATTCTTCGCAGCACGGTCCATCTTGTTGATGAAGGTAAAGATCGGGATGCCGCGCTTTCTGCATACGGCGAACAGCTTGATGGTCTGGGCCTCGACGCCCTTTGCGCCGTCGAGGAGCATGACTGCGGCGTCTGCGGCACAGAGTGTACGGTAGGTATCCTCGGAGAAGTCCTGGTGACCGGGGGTATCGAGGATGTTGATGCAGTAGCCGTCGTAGTTGAACTGCATGACGGAAGAGGTGACGGAGATACCACGCTGCTTCTCGATCTCCATCCAGTCGGAGGTCGCGTGGTGCGCGGCTTTTCGAGCCTTAACAGAACCGGCCATGTGAATGGCGCCTCCGTAAAGCAGGAGCTTTTCCGTCATTGTGGTCTTACCTGCGTCCGGGTGCGAGATGATCGCGAAAGTCCTTCTGCGCTGGATCTCATTTACAACTTGCTGGTCCATATGTGTCACCTTTCTGGTCGGACGGACAGGGAGAAGCAGTATTTCCCGCCGTCTTCCGTTCGGTTTGGTTACCGTTCCAAAATACGCTATAATAGTAGTGGCTTTTTAAGGGGAGAAAAAGCTTTCTTCCAAAACAAGCCATAATATTATATCAGCCTTGCATTATAAGGGCAAGGAAAAGAGGTGCGTATGCCGGTAAAAGACGTGAGATTGGCAGTGCTTATCGATGCGGATAACATCTCTGCCACATATATCAAACCCATGATGCTTGAGATCGCCCGTTACGGAAATCCGACCATCAAGAGGATCTACGGCGACTGGACCAAGCCGCAGCTCGGTCCCTGGAAACAGGTGCTTCTGGACCATGCGATCACACCTGTCCAGCAGTTCGGCTACACAAGCGGCAAGAACGCGACGGATTCTTCGCTCATCATCGACGCGATGGATATCCTTTATACCGAGAAGGTGGATGGATTCTGCCTGGTCTCCAGTGACAGCGATTTTACAAGACTTGCGACAAGGCTTAGGGAAGCCGGCAAGATCGTTTACGGCATCGGCGAGAAGAAGACGCCGACGCCATTTGTAGCGGCCTGTGACCGCTTTATCTTCTTAGAGATCCTCGCTCCGAAAGAAAAGAAGAGCAAGGGCTCGGATGCTTCTTCCGAGAAGATCCTGCCGGTGGCGGAGATCCCGGATCTTCTGGATCCTGCGGATGCCGAGAGCAAGGGCGCTTCGGGTAAAGGAGCGAAGATCATTGATGATGCTACCTGTGAGCTGATCTCCAGCTCTGTTTCAGATCTGGCCGACGAAGACGGCTGGGCGTTCCTCGGGGATGTGGGAAACCTGGTCAATAAGAAGAGTCCGTCATTTGACGCCAGGAACTACGGTTTCTCGAAGATGAGTAAATTCATGCAGTCGCTGGACTTTCTGGAATGCGAGCTCCGGGTCAATGAGAAGAACCCACAGGTAAAGCTCATATACGTTCGCAACAAGGAGGATAATTGAAAGTGCGAAGAAGTGCAGGTGTATTACTACACATTACGTCGCTGCCGGGGGATTTCGGCATCGGCGGATTTGGCAGGGAGGCAGAGAGCTTTGCAAAGAAACTGAAGGAAGCCGGAATGGGGTACTGGCAGGTCCTTCCGTTTACCAATCCGGGCTCGGGGGATTCCCCGTACCAGAGTGACTCGGCATTTGCCGGAAGTCCGCTCCTTATCGATCCGGAGGATCTTTTCGAAAAGAAGCTCCTCTCGAAAGAGGACCTTCAAAACTGCAAGTATCCGGGCTCCTGCTACAGTGTCGACTATGCATGGGTCAGGGAAAACCGTATGGAAATGCTGAAGAAGGCATTTTCGCGGGCGGACGATGAGATCCGTAAGGATATGCAGAAATTCCTTAAGGAAAACGCCTGGGCCAAAGACGTGATCGTCTTTCAGGCGATCAAGGAGACCCAGGGCCAGAAGGCTTGGTGGGAATGGGACGATAAGGCGCTCCAGAAGCACGACGCCAAGGCGATCGGAGCTTTTGAAAAAGAACATCAGGAGCTTTGTGACTTCTATCTTTTCATCCAGTACATTTTCTTCTCTCAGTGGACGAAACTGAAATCGAAGATCAACGAGATCGGAATAAAGGTGATCGGTGATATCCCGATCTATGTCAGCGGAGATTCCTGCGATGTCTGGGCCAACCGGAATCTTTTCCAGATGAATAAGGACGGCTCGTTTAAGAGCGTGGCGGGTGTTCCGCCGGATTATTTCTGCGAGGACGGCCAGCTCTGGGGAAACCCTGTTTACGACTGGGCGGCGCACGAGAAGGAGGACTATGCCTGGTGGCTCCAAAGACTCCACCAGAACTTCAAACTCTACGATGTCATCCGCATCGACCATTTCCGCGGATTTTCGCGCTTTTACGCCTGCGCGGCGGATGCGGAGAATGCCCGAAACGGCAAGTGGTATCCGGGCCCGGGCATGAAGCTCTGGAACCGTATTTTCGATGAGTTTGGCAGGGAGCCGGCGATCTTCGCCGAGGACCTCGGAGAGACGGACGATGAGCTGATCTCTTTCCTTCAGGAGACCGGGCTTCCGACGATGCGCGTCCTTCAGTTCGGTATGGTACCGCACGATGACAGTAAGCACATGCCGCACAACTATCCGGAGAACTGTATCGCCTATACGGGCACACACGATAACAACACCCTTCTCGGCTGGCTCTGGGAAGCCTCCGAGGAAGACAGGAAATTCGCGCTCGAGTACTGCCGCTTCCACGGCGACAACTGGGGTGACGGTGGTGTCCATGCGCCGGCCTGCCGCGCGATGCTGACGACCGTATGGTCATCGGCCGCAAAGCTTGCCATCGCGCCGTTACAGGACGTGATGGGATTTGGTTCCGACACGAGAATGAACGCGCCGGGCATGCCGACCGGACAGTGGCGGATCCGCTTCGGTGCCGATTCCATCAACCAGATGGACACCAAGTGGCTCAGTAAGCTGAACTGGGTCTATAAGAGATTCTGAGAAACTGCGCTTTCATAACATAGCCCAAAGGAGGAGCCTATGGATAAGTACATGCTTTCGATCGACCAGGGAACTACATCTTCCCGCGCCATGATCTTCCGGGAGGACGGCACTTGCGTGGCGTCCGCACAGGAGCCTTTTGAACAGCACTTCCCGAAGCCCGGCTGGGTGGAGCACGATCCGGAGGACCTCTGGAGGACTGTCTGCGACTGCATCCGTCAGGCGCTGGCCAAGGCAAATATCCAGCCCGGTGAGATCTCCGGTATCGGCATCACGAACCAGCGTGAGACGACGATCCTGTGGGAAAAGAACACGGGACGGCCTGTCTATAACGCGATCGTCTGGCAGTGCAGAAGGACGGCGGCGCTTGTGGAGAAACTGAAGGACTCTGATCCTGAGTTCGTCGAGAAAGTGAGAGATAAGACCGGACTTGTGCCGGATGCGTATTTTTCCGCCACGAAGATCCAGTGGATACTCGAAGAAGTGCCGGGGCTTAAGGCCCGTGCGGGACAGGGGGAGATCCTCTTCGGCACAGTCGACTCATGGATCCTTTACCGCCTGACCGGCGGAAGATCCCATGCCACCGACTATTCCAATGCGTCCCGTACGATGCTCTTTAATATCCATACGCTCGCCTGGGACGACGAGCTGTGCCAGTATTTCCATATCCCGAAATGCATGCTCCCGAAGGCGCTTCCGGGCGCTTCCGAGTTCGGATTTGTCAGCGCGGAGATCACGGGACTGGAAGCGATCTACGGTGTCGGGATCTATGGCATCCTGGGCGACCAGCCGGCGGCTCTTTTCGGACAGACGTGTTTTGATAAGGGAGACATCAAGAATACCTACGGCACGGGCTGCTTTACACTGATGAACGTCGGTTCCGAACCGATCATCTCGAAAAAGGGACTGGTCACTTCTGCGGCGTGGTCCCTGAACGGGGAGACCTCTTACGCACTCGAGGGAAGTGTATTTAACGGCGGTTCCACGATCCAGTGGCTCCGGGACGAATTGCGGCTGATCGATCATGCATCCGACTGCGATGTGCTGGCGGAGACAGTGCCGGACAGCGCCGGTGTCGTGCTCGTACCTGCATTCTCGGGCCTTGGCGCCCCGTACTGGGATATGTACGCACGAGGCGCGATCTTAGGCCTTACCCGTGGTACGACGAAGGCACATATCGCCCGCGCGGCCCTCGAAGGCATCGCCTATCAGGTGTACGATCTGGTATCCCTCATGCAGGAAGAGGCGGACTGCCACATCAAGACCCTGAAAGTGGACGGCGGCGCCAGCGTCAGCCGCTTCATGATGCAGTTCCAGGCAGATATTTTAAATTGCGCCGTAGACCGCGCCAAAGAGCGTGAGACCACCTCCCAGGGCGTAGCTTATCTCGCGGGTCTTTTCTGCGGATACTGGGAGAACATGGACACCTTGCGGAACCTGCGTCACTGTGATACTCTCTTTACGCCGTCGATGACGGAAGAAAAAAGGAATGAACTTCTGAAGAACTGGGCCAAGGCCGTTTCCCGCGCCGGGGCCTGGGAGGAAAAGGAATAATTGGACGCACTTTTACTGGTATTCATAAAGATCGTTGTCGCGGTGACTCTGGGCTTTATTCTGAGAAAGACCGGAATCATCGACGCGCGTATGCAAAAAGGATTGTCAGACATGCTTCTGATGGCGATCCTTCCGTTTTCGATCCTGGCCTCTTCGAACTATGAGAAGACCCCGGAAGTCACGGAAGGCATGCAGATCGTTCTGGTCGCGGCGCTGGCCTTCTACATCCTGTCGCTCATCCTGATGCGCCTTATCAGCAAGAAGCTTCCTTTTGAGGAGAAAGAACAGCGTGTCTTCGTCACCATGACGGTCTTTGCCAACACGGGATTCGTGGGATTCCCGTTGATGTCCGCGCTTTATGGAAATGCCGGACTTCTCATGGCGGTCGTCTTTAACCTCGCATATAACCTTTTCATGTACACCTACGGGATCCATCTTCTCTCGGGAAAGACGGGGAGCATCCGCAGTATCCTCACAAACCCTGTAAATATCGCATCTATCCTTGCGATCCTGATCTTCGTATCACCTTTCCGGTTCCCGTCGTATGTATCCGGCCCGATCGACCTGATCGCCGCCATGACGGTGCCGCTTTCGATGATCATCATCGGGTCGAATCTCGCGGCGATGCCTTTTACTAAAGTTCTCACCGACCCCAAGTCCTACCTGATCTCGTTTATGAGGCTGATACTGCTTCCGGGACTGGTCCTGGCGGGCATGTATATTGCTTTCCGAAGTGCCTCCATGACCTCGGAGACGGCCGCTGTCGCCGTCCTGATGTGTGCTCTCCCGTGCGGTTCCATGAACGTGATCCTTTCTGAAAAGTATGACTGTGCGCCGGAATTTGCCGCGCGCGCCACAGTACAGAGCATGCTCCTTTGCATGGGAAGCCTGCCGCTGTTCGTATTCATCTGCAGTAAGATCTTCGGATAATTCTTATGACACGATATTCGCCCGGCTCGGTTCGGCCGTGCTGGCAGGTGTCGTGCGGATCCAGTAATTCTCGTTATAAATATTGTCGAGCTCACTGAAATAGGTCTGCTCGTAGACGCCGCCGTCCGCGAGGATCGTCCTCCTGGACGGCTCATTGTCTGTATGGCAGACGACCAGGACCTTGCTGTGGCCGAGGAGTTTGGCGTAAGGAAGGACCATGGCGAGCATTCTTTTTCCGTATCCGCGACGGCGCTCGGAAGGACGTACGGAGTAGGAGATGTGACCGCCATGTTTGCTCATGTAGTCATTCAGCTCGTGCTTGATCTCGATCATGCCCACAGGGATACCATCCTTCATGCGGAAAGCGATGAACGGGGTGGAAGGCATGTAATAAGACGGTGCCGTTTTACGCGATCCCAGAGTATCGACGAAGGCGAACCATTCGGCAATATCTTCGAAGGATCCGAGAAGTGCGGAACCGTAGATATTCTCTTCGCCCCAGTTGATGTACTCGTCGCGGAACTCTTCCATCTCGTCGGCAAATTCCGGAACAGGAAGCGTAAGGATAAGCGCATCGTCCGGAATATGGGCGATACAGGTCATCGGATCGGAAAAGTCGAATTCATATACTTCAAAGGGTGCGCCCGGCATCTGTCCGACAACGAAGATCGTGTCTCTTTCCGGGTAGTATTCAGCGCCGCACCAGATGAAGTCCGAACCGGTCTTAAAGGCCTCGTCGGAGTAGTAGCGGTGCTCAGCTAACGTGTTGAGATTAAAGATGGAGAAACCGAAACGGTCTCTTCTGAAAACATAGTAAACACTGCCGTTTCTGTGGGTGATCATCTCACAGAGCGGGTGGGAATTATCGAGGCAGTCGTAGCTTAAGATCAGCTCGTGGTTCGGGGTGAAAAGAGAGAAACGGGCAGCCAGACGCTCCTCGCCATCGATCTCGCCTCCGAAACCTTCGCAGAGGAGGAAGTAACCGTTTGCGAAACAGCCTTCTTCCTTGGAAAGACGGTTCTTTTCCTGGAAAAGGATCTCGCTTTGCTTCTGATATCTCTCCGCATATTCAGGTGAAAATGCGACATTCCCCATAGATTACCTGCTCTCTGTCCGAAAAGGGATCTTTTGGATGCGGATCCGGAAGATCCCGGCGCCAAAAGAGCCTACTTTTCCAGTTAAATATGAATATTAAAAGTTTAGCATAACGAAGAATAATTGACAATCTCACAAACAAATTTTATATTATAGAGTGAAGTAGGAGGGCTGTATATCTTATGGAAATAGCATTTCACTGTCCTAATTGTCTTGCGGATCTTATATACGACGAATCCAAGAAGTACACGTGTTGTTTTTGTAACACGGTTCTTACAGGTAAAAACGAAGTAACAGAACTCGAAGGCGGCTACTATGTAGGCGACGCCTGGAATGAGAAAGTATATCACAGTTTCCATTGTGAAGATTGCGGCAGCGACTTTATCGCTAAGCCCGGCAATACCTCTATCGGATGCCCGATCTGTTCCTCGACCTCTCTTACTGATAAAGGCGGCATGGTCGGTGCTATGCCGAGACGTGCCATCCCGTTCGCACATACCAGACAGCAGGCCCAGGAGATGTTCCTGGACTATGTCAGAAATAACTCTGCCGTCGGCCGTCAGCTGGCTACCGATGAGAACAAGGAGCTCCTGCACAAGGTCTATGTGCCGATCTGGCTGTTCACCTACGAGATCCTCGCTCATGCGAAATTGACAGCCATGCTGAGAAATAAGGCGAATGAGAGTAAGACGCTCTTCGGTATCAACGGTACCGAGGGCATTGTGGAACAGCTCTCCGCGCTCCGTTCCTCTTTCTCGCGTTTCCAGGCAAACCGTAAGGGTGCCGCAAAAGACGCAAGCGACATGCCGTCCGAGCACGTGACCGGCGGTGTGCTTTCCTGGCAGGGCATTCCTTTTGATGCTTCCGGCATCCTTCAGAGCAATGTCATGAATATGTTGCAGCCGTATGACCAGAGCAAGATGGTCCTTCTTACGGAGAAGGTCCTCCTCGATACTCCGGTCCTTGCGATCACAAAAGATCCGATCACCTGCATGCAGGAATTCATGGAGCGCATCAAGAAGTGGACGCGTCAGATGATCATGGACGCCCACTCCGATTCTTACGACATTTCCTATTTCCAGGACAAGACCGACTACCCGCTGGGTATCGGTGAGCTGGTACTTTTCCCGATCTGGTACATGAAGGGCGAGTATAACGGAAGAGAATTCTTCTTCGCCATGAATGGTCAGGACGGTTCTGTGGACGGCAATGTTCCGATGAGCAAGGGGACGACCAAGAATGCCGGTATCACCTACCAGCAGTACTGGGATAAGACTCGCTGCACGGCGCTGACCGACACACACTTTGAATTTAATCCGCACGATCCGAATATCGATCTTTTAGACTACTCCTTCTTCGAAAAACCGAAGGATTCGAGAGTTACCGCTGAAGGCAGAACGAAGCCGAAGGGACAGATCGCTTCTGATCTGGATTCGCTGATCGATACTTCTGCAGCAAAGAGCGAAAAGGCCGGTACGGTCGAAGATGCTGCGGAAGCTATGGCGGCTGCAGCTGCTGAACTGTCGGCAGCTCCGACGCAGAAGAAGCCGTATTCCGCTATGGATGTTGAGATCGGTTTCTCGAAGAAAAAAGAGCCGAAGAAGAAACTGACCAAAGAAGAGGAGATGGAGCGTGCCCGCGAGATGACCGAGCGTATGCGCGCAGCCGCCAAGGAAGAGCCGAAGGGCGATATGGCTGCGGCATCCAGTGTTCCGTCCTGGGCAAAGGCCGTAACTCCGCCGCCGTCCGTGACACAGACGAATGCCCGTCCGGCACGTGTCAAGAAGGCAGCCGCTTCCAGATCGAGTTCCGCTTCTGCTTCCAATAAACCGCTTTGGGAGAGATCCGAAGAAGATATCGCCGCAGCAAAGGCCCCGAAGAAGAGATCGGATTCTATGGCTGCTCGTATCGCCCGTGGCGATGCTCCGGAAGAGGAAGAGCCGGCAGCAGCCGCTATGCCGCCGCTCGGCATGTCTCCGTTTGCACCGGGTGCGATGGATGAGGTCGACAGCCTCGATGATCTCGATAAGATGACACTTCCGGATCCGGCAGCCAACTATCTGAAGGTCCCGGATAAGTATAAGACGCCGAAGGACGATGGCGAGAAGGCTTTCCGTGAGCAGATCGCTGCTCCGTCCTCAAGAGCAGACGAAGCACCGGAATCTTATGAGATCCCGATGCCGAAGGTCGCTCCGACGAGATCTTCCGGCCGTCAGGTCAAGAAGAGAACTCCTGTGGTGGAAGATCCGGTAGATCTTCCGGAGATCCCGGAATTCCCTGAACTTCCGGAAGTCGCCGAAGAAGTGCCTGCAGATGAGGAGATGATGGCGAACATCACATTCTCCTTCAACAAGAAGAAGGCACCGATGAGCGGTGTGGACATGCCGCCGGTCAACAATTCTATCCCGAGACGCACGGAGGAAGAACCGGAAGAAAAACTCGGCATGGCCATTATGAATTCCGAGTACGACGATGGTGTGCTCCCGTATGCGGAAGCGCATCGTGAAGAAATTGCAGATGAACCGAGAGAGATCGTCCCGAGACAGACGACAGAGAGTGAGAACTATTTTGGTTCCGACGTCACGAACCGTCCTCTCGCATATCGTCCGCCGGCCCCGCTGGCCCAGCGTAACGATGACGTCTATGTCGAAAAGATCGAACCGCATCCGGAAGACGATGAGAATAACCGTCCTCTGGCACAGCGTCCGCCGGCCCCGCTGGCGAGAGCTACCGAGGAGCGTGGTCCGAGTCTGGAATACCTGACCGAGCATGAGATGGACAGCGAGATCCGCCAGATGCCGTCGCTGGAGAGCCGCGGCAGATGGGGCGAAATGCCGGAAGCGAAGGAAACACCTTCGTGGGCGAAGCCGCAGCATGAAGAGGAGAGTGATTCTCCGTTCAGAAGACCTGCATCTACCTCTCCGAGAGGCAGAAGCCATATGTCCAGAGATGAGCTCCGTCAGGCTGGTCAGGAAGCTGCAAGAAAAGCAAGTGATGCAGCAGCATCCCGCCCGTCGGCAAGAGCCAGAACGCTCGAGGAAAGAAAGAAAGAGAATCAGGCCGCTTACGCATTCCGTCCGCCGGTTCAGCAGAGACCTGCTCAGCAGGTTCCGGAAGAAGAACCGGAGCAGGAGCAGCAGCGTCCGGCATGGAGCAGACCTTCCGCCCGTCCGGGAACAGCTTCCCGTCCGGCTGCAAGAGAAGAGGCTCCGAAGAAGAATGTACCGATCTGGGAAAGAGTTCCCGAGACCGATGGACCGATCCCGGCATGGGGAAGTTCCGCTGCATATGTTGACGATGACAGGCCGCGTGGATCTCTCATGAAGCCGAAGGGTCAGATCATTGACGTAGAAAAGCCGCGTGAGAGAACAGGTGTGGGCCTTTGGGGCGCAGATCCGTCTCCGAAGGAAGTCCTTCTTCCGGGTGGAGCTACTCTCGGTGGAAGAGACGAGGAAGAGACCCCTCGTGAAGCACCGCCCAGACGTCCGGCTTCCCGTCCGGCAGCCGAAAGACCGGCTCCCCGCGCAGCGACCCGTCCGGCCGCAAGACCGGCAGCTGAAAGACCTGCCGCAGAGCGTCCGGCTACAAGACCGGGACGTACCGTTGATGTAGAAGTTTCTGCTCCGAGAAGAGAAGCAGTGAACCGTTCGGCGGAAGTTACCGAGGATGAGAGTGCTCCGATCACATTCAGCAGCGATCGTCCGCGTACATATGCGCAGCGCCGCCAGATGGAAGAAGAAGAGAGGAGACGTCAGATCCAGAGTCCTTTTGCCAAGCAGGAACAGAAAGCTCCGCTTCGCCGTCCTCCGCTCCGCCCGGCTGAAATGCCCAGAGACGAAGAGGATGGGGGACCTGTAAACAGGACGTTTGAATCGGCACAGTTCGAAGATAAGCCGTCAGTAGTGGCTTCGCTGGATATGCTTCCGGAGCCGCTGGGTGAGGAATCCATCCATCACCTGGCCAAGGACAGCAGCATTCCTGCGCTGGCCCGTGACAAGGACGAGATCCAGGACGAACTGGCTCAGGGCGAAAGAACCGCAAGAAAAGCGATCAGAGGACTCCCTGAGTACGATCCGGACGGTCCGAGTCCGTTTAAACCGAACCGATAAGCAGTAAACGTGCGCCGGGATAGGAAAACTGTATCCTTTCTATCCCGGCGTGTATTTATTTCCCTTTTAGGAGTGTATATGGAAACCGCATACCTTTGTTCGAATTGTGGCGCTTCGGTGATCCTGAATGATGATTCTGACTGTAAATGCTGCTTCTGCGGCACGAAGTTCCGGGAGGATAATGTGATCGACCGCCCGAACGGAGGTTTTTATGTGGGCGCATTGTCTCCTTTTACTCTTCGTACGATCACCTGTAAAAACTGCGGAAAGACCATGGGCGAATCCGCTTCTGCAAAACTGGAGCCGAAAGTATGTCTTTACTGCGGATCAGATGACATCACCTCTGGATCCGGTGAGATGTCCTTCCCGAAAGAGTTGATCTACGCGCCTTTTTCCTGTGACCGGAAAGAAGCGGAAGAAGAATACCTTCTTTCTGTAAAGAAGGACAAACTCAAGGGTCGTGCGCATTCGACCAGAGAGTATCTCGATGCGATCACTCCCGTATATATCCCGTGTTTCTTCTACGATTACCACACCTTCGCCAATACGATCCTGAGCGTGGTCCCGTTCGTAAAACAGCCGAAGAATATCGGCGAGAAAGTCCTGTCTGCATTTCTGATCTCGGATATTTCTGTAGAGAGGACCTCGAATGTGGTCACTCCTTATCCGAAGACGATCGCCAGCGAAATGGCCTGGCAGAATCTGCCGATCTGTGCTTGCAATGTCATGGACCAGAAGAAGGCCGATCAGGTGTCGCCCTTCCTTTCCAAGCCAGGTACGACTTCGACCGGAAGCGTTTCCGACATCAAGGATGCCGTGATACTGAACATTGACCGGGGCGCAAAAGATATCGAGGACAATTTCTTTTCGCGTATCAAAGAGTTCGTAAAAGAGTGTGTGATCACCGAAAATCTCGAGCATTTCTCGATCACCTCCTTCGTCGATAACACCGTCTACAGTCCGGCCGTCGGCCAGCTCATCTATATTCCTTTCTGGGTCATGAAGGTAAGAAAGAAGGAGCAGTCCCTGACCTGGTGTATGAATGCGATCTCCGGAAAGTCTTCGGAAGTGTCTTTTGAAGCCGTTACAAAAGAACCGGTCAAGGAAGAACAGCCGACACTGGAGTCTATGAGCAAGAAGAAGATCCGCCCGTTCCGGCTTGAGGATCTGGGCGGCCCGGACAAGCCGGTCAATTACAGGACATTCATGATCGATTCCGTGGCTTCCTCGATCGCGTCGGAAATGATGCTCAACGAGATGTCAGCGGATAAGAGTCTGATGCATCTGGAAAAAACGAGAAAGAACGCTCAGGTCAGCCTGAATGTGCCGATTGCAAGAGCGTATCAGGAGGAAGCAGAGCAGGCGGTCAAGGAGAGCAGGAAAACATCGATCCCGAGCGCGCCGGTACCGCTTCCGACCAAGCATTCGCCGCTTTATCTTATGAAGGAAGAAGCGATGAACCGTTCGCTGGGACGCGGGCAGCGCCTCCCGGAAAAGCCGCTGGACCGCCGTGTCGGAAACGAAGAACAATTCGACGACCGACACGATACAAGAGAAAGCATCGCCGTGGAATTCGGATTGTCCGACCTTCCCGAGTACGACCCGTCGGGACCGAATCCGTTTAAAAAGTGATAATGAAAAGGCGCTGTCTCAAAACAATGAGGCAGCGCCTTTTTTTCTGTTCGTAAAAAGCTCTTACTTCCAGAGACTCTCGCCGTTGGTCTCGATCACTTCTTTATACCAGTAGGCAGAGTCCTTGAGGGTTCTCTCCTGTGTCTGATAGTTGACATATACAAGACCGAATCTCGGATCGTAGCCGTCCGCCCACTCGAAGTTGTCCATGAAGGACCAGTGGATATATCCAACGAGCGGGATCCCGTCTTCGGAAGCGCGGGCGAATTCACGGATGTATCTCTTAAGGAAGTCGATCCTCTGCGGATCGTGGACCTTGCCGTCTAAATGGACGCTGTCGGTGCAGGCGCAGCCGTTCTCGGTGATCATGATCGGGAGTCCGTATCTTTCATACATGAATTTAGCAGACCAGTAGAGGACTTCCGGCGTGATCGACCACTTCAGTGCAGTGAGAGGCTCACCGGAGAGCGCTTCGTTGCCTTCAGCCGCGGAGAGCTTGCTTAAGTCGCGCATCGCCGCGTAGATGTTCATGCCGTAGAAATCGATAGGAGACTGGACGATATCCCATTCCTCTTCCGTGAAGTCGGAAAAATCATTGCCGAAGAATTCCTTCGCGCCGTCCGGGAACTTCCGAAGGAAGATCGGATCCGACCACCAGGAATTCGACAGGATATATCCGAAACTATCGAAGGCGAAAGACTTCTTTCTGGCTTCCTCGATCGCTTCTTCCGAATCGTTTTCCGGAATGAATGTCGGGCCTGTCGGTGCGAAAGAGACCTTAGGGTCTTTCTTACTGCATTTGCGGATCGTGCGTACTGCGGTGCCGTGAGCCAGGAGCACGTTCTTGGACATCTTGAAGATGTCTCTGTCAGCATACTTCATGAACGGCGCATGCGATCCCATATAAAGACCGAGTCCGATAAAGATCTGCGGCTCGTTGATGGTGAACCAGTAGGTGACGCGGTCGGAAAGTGCCTCGACGACGACTCTGGTGTAGTTTTCAAACCAGGAGATGATCTCCGGATTCAGCCAGCCGCCACGCTCGAAGAGCGCCTGCGGAAGATCCCAGTGGAAGATCGTGACCATCGGTTCAATGCCGTTTTTCAGAAGCTCATCCACGAGGTCGGAATAGAACTTTAAGCCCTTTTCATTCACTTCGCCGGTCCCGTTCGGGATGACACGCGGCCAGGAGATCGAGAAACGGTATGCTTTGACACCGATCTCCTTAAGAAGCGCCACGTCTTCCTTCATGCGGTGGTAGTGGTCGCAGGCCACATCGCCTGTCTCGTGATTATGCACCGGAGTGTTTCTCCAGTGCGTATATGTATCCCAGATGGAAGGTCCCTTTCCATCTTCATTCCAGGCTCCTTCGACCTGGTAGGAAGCTGTAGCGACGCCCCAGATAAAGTCATTTGGTAAAGCCATAGTTAGATCCTCCTAAGTAGCGGGTCGTTGCTGTCCGGTGCCTTTTGGAAAAGAACCGATACCAGCACATTTTGAGTATATCAGAACCAGACCTGAAAAGATAACAGAATCCTATCTTATAATACTAAATTCGCGGTATGAATTTGTCCCGACCATGAAGAATTTGTCATTTGCAAAAAGACCATTATGGTATAATCAGAACGTAACGAGGAGAGAGTATGAATATAGCGATAATCACGGATACGTATTTTCCGGATATAAATGGAGTTACTTCTTCGATCTATACGCTCGCGCTGGCCCTTCGTAAAAGAGGTCATCGTGTATATATCTTCGCGACTTCAGAGACCAATTCTCCCGTGATCCGCCGAGTGAGCAAGCATCCGCCGGTATTCCGTATCCCGAGCTTCCCGATGCTTCTCGTCCGTCCGTACCGCACCACCATGCCGTACTCCCTTCGTCTTGTACAGATCTTAAAGAGACTGAAGATCGATATCATCCACACCCAGACAGAGTTTTCCATGGGCCTCATCGGTCTTTCTTCATCGATGACGCTCCATCTTCCCATCGTGCACACATATCACACGATGCTCGAGGACTATACACATTACATCTTAAACGGAAAGGTCAAGAACATCATTACGCCGGACATGGCAAAGAAGTTCAGCAAGACCTTCTGTAACGTGCCGACAGGCCTGATCGTGCCGACGGAGAAGGTGAAGAACGCACTCCGTGATTACGGCGTGGTAAAGCCGATCTATGTGATCCCGACAGGTATCGATGTTTCGCCTTTCAACCGTTCGAATTTCGATAAGAATGAGATCGATGCGCTGAAAGAAAAATACGGCATCCGTCCGGATGAGAAGATCCTCCTTTCTCTTGGCCGTGTGGCCAAAGAAAAGAGTATCGACCACATCATCGACCAGGTGCCGAAGATCTGTGAAAAATCACCGAACGTCCGCGTCCTCATCGTAGGTGACGGACCGGCGCTTCAGGACCTTAAGGATCAGGCGGAAAAACTCCATGTCAGTGATAAGGTGATCTTTGCCGGCGCGGCTCCGTATGCTGAGATCGGTAAGTACTACCAGCTCGGAGATGCCTTCATCTCCTGCTCGACTTCCGAGACACAGGGCCTTACTTATTATGAAGCCATGGCGGCAGGTCTTCCGGTCATTGCCCGAAAAGACGATGCCGTGAATGAGCTTTTCCAGGACGGGGTCAATGCCCGTCTCTTCAAAGACGAATCCGAGATCGCTGACATCGTATCTGACATCTTTAAGGATCCGGTCACGGCAGAGAGATATTCCGCAAATGCGGAGAAGACCGTCGCCTCTTTTTCCGCAGAGACCTTCGCGGTCCGCGTGGAAGAAGCCTACATGAACGCTATCGCCCGCCACGTCCGTGAGAAGGCGATCCGCCGTGCCAATGTCGGTAAACTGCATCTTTCGAGAAAATATAAGTCTGTCAAACTGGTTCCGCCGGAAGAAGACAGCCACTTCCTGAAAGAAGAAGAGGAAGATAGAAAGGGCGGATTCTCAGGCGTTAAGAAAGTTGTCGCCGGTAATGCGCGAAAAGCATACCACACGGCATACCGCTATGCTCAGCTCATCCGTGTAGGAAAGAAGATCAGTAAGAGAGGACACTGATCCTTACTCTTCGCCCTGCTTTTTTACGATAGAGATCTCCGGATATTCCGTTGCTTTTTTAGCATTCTCAGAAGCACTGTTCCTGGCTGATTCTTCGGCCGCGATCTGTGCTTTTTCTTTGTCCCCGAGAAGCTGCGGAACACTGAAGTAATAGCCCTGCAGATAATCCACTCCGGCTTCTTCGCAGAATCTGGCCTGAGACTCGTTCTCCACGCCTTCGGCGACCGTCTTGATGCCGTTGGCTTTCGCGAATTTCACGATGCTTTTGATCATCTCCGCGCCACGCTCGTGGTCGATATGGGAGGTAATGCTGCGGTTGATCTTCAGGATGTCGATCGGCACATCGTTCAGAAGGATGAAGGACGACGCGACTGCGCTCAGATAATCCATGGCGATACGGATACCGTGTTTTCTAAGGAAGATGAGATTGTCACGTACGAGGAAGTCTTCTTCGGTAAAAGTTCCGTTGATCTCGACGGTGACGCGGTCGTTTCCGACACCGGATCTTTCGACAGCGCGGACGAATTCCATAACACTTCTTTCCGAAAGCTCGGAACCGGAGAAGTTGATGCTGAATTTCTTTCCTTCGTTGACCGGAAGCTTGGCATACTTGATGGCCTCTTCCGTCATGAAGATCGTCAGCTGCTGCAGACACGAAGTCTTCTGCAGGATCGGCACGAATTCCTCGGCCGTCATGCGGGATCCGTCATCGCGGATCCACTTGGCGAGGATCTCCACGCCGGCAGGTTTGTGCGTAAATGCCTCGTGGATCGACTGGAAGGATGCCTGCACCATGCCCTTGGAGATCGCGGAAGAGAACTCGCTGGCGATGCTGACCGTGCCTCTGTAGTAATCGCGCATGGCATCGGTATACCGGCTGATCTGCTGGTCTTCGAGGAAGGAATAACGAAGCGCGATATTCGCGTGGCGGATACCCTCGGAAATATTTCCCGTCGGACGGATCACGGTAAATCCGATACGGTAGGAAATATAGACCGGAATGCTGTCCACGGTGATCGTGACACCGTTGATATTGCTTATTGCCGCCAGGAGATTCTCGAGGCTTTCTTCGCTCGAGTAGTGCTGCACGATGATGGAAAAATCGAGATCGGTGCCCTTATATAAAGTGGCATTCGGATAGGAAGAAAGGAGCTCCTTTAATTCTTCGGAGATCTTCCTGACGATGGACTGATAGAAGTCATTTCCGAAAAGACCCTGGATATCGCTGTCCTCGTTAAAGGCCAGCATCAGGATCGACAGCGCACCGTCGGTCGGGATCTTCGAAGATGTGATCGCATTGAGGTTCGGAAGACCGGTGAGCGCATCGTGTGTCGCTATATATTCGAAGTGCTTTTCACGCTTCCTGCTTCTTGTGGAAATGTACGCGACAACGATGCTGACGACGACGTAGATGAGCGCGCGGATAAGCCACGTAAGTTCATGGCCTTCGGAGTTCGTGATCCAGTTGACGAGCGGTCCCATCGCGATGCCCGAAAGCATTGCGAAAAGAGCACTGTACCATACCGGCATGTAAAGTGATGTCAAAACGATGGGGATCAGAATAAGATTAGCATATACATTAGGTGTTCCACCGGTTACGCAAACGAAGTAGATAATGGCTGCGGCAGCTATAAAAGATGCCGGGATCAAGAACGGGAGAATGGATTTCTGACGATTATTCCGGATCGAATTCATAAAGCTTCTCCTTATTCAAAAGATACACAACCATTATATCACGCAGGCGGGTAAAACCTCATGCGGATTTGACTTAATTTTCATAATGAGGATAATAGTAAAGAGGGGGAGAACGGAGGATAATATGCGTAAGCAATGGTTTCAATCCTTGTTGATGAGACGAGCCGTGATCATTCTGATCCTGCTCGTTGAGATCATGACGTTCATTTCCCTCATCGTTGCCGGTACGACCATCTCTGATGTGGCCTCGATCTTGTTCCGCGTGATCTCCGTGATCGTTGCCCTGTATGTGGTTTCGAAAAACGATAAGGGAGGATACCGGCTGGTCTGGGTATTCCTGATCCTGATGTTCCCGGCCCTGGGCGGTGTCCTCTATGTATTCTTGAATTTCCAGATGAGTTCCAACCGCTATGCGAAAGACTTCGATGAGATCCTCGAAGCCACGAACGATAATCTCACGGTTTCCGATGATATTGACCATGAACTGGCTGAACAGTATCCGGTCTTCCTGAAGAATGTGCAGTATCTGCAGAGAGCGCAGAATTTCCCTCTGTATAAGAATTCGAAAACGACCTATCTTTCTCCCGGAGAAGCGTTCTGGCCGGTCTTTCTTGAGAAGCTTCGTACGGCGGAGAAGTATATCTTCCTCGAGTACTTTACGATCGGTGAAGGAGAGTTCTGGAATTCGATCCTCGAGATCTTAAAAGAGAAGGCGGCCAACGGTGTCAAAGTGCGTATCATGTACGACGATATGGGATGCTTCCTGAGCCTTCCTTCCGACTATCCGGAATACTTAAGTTCGCTTGGGATCGAGTGCCGGATCTTTAACCGTTTCCGCCCGTTCTTTACGACCATTCAGAACAACCGTGACCACCGGAAGATCACCTCGATCGACGGCAAGATCGCATTCTGCGGCGGCCTGAATCTTTCCGATGAATATGTGAATAAGAAAGAGCGTTTCGGCTACTGGAAGGATTCCGCCGTTATGGTAGAGGGCGAAGCCGCCTGGAGCCTTACCTGTTTCTTCCTTCAGATCTGGCAGATCAATCAGCCTAAGATCGAAGATTTTAACGAATACTATCCGTGGAAAGATTCTCCGTGCGATATCGTGGACGAAGGCTTTGTACAGCCGTATAACGATATTCCGATCGATCGTGAAAGAGTAAGCGAAAGTGTATTCATGAATATGATCACCGCGGCGGAAAAGTCCCTTTATATCAGCACCCCGTATCTGATCCTCGACGAGGACATGATCAGTGCACTCTGCCTTGCCGCTAAGAGCGGGATCGATGTACGCATCGTGACTCCGAGTAAATACGATAAATGGATGATCCATCAGGCGACGCGTTCCTACTACCGTGATCTCGTAAATGCCGGTGTGCACGTCTATGAATATGCGCCCGGTTTCATGCACAGTAAGACGGTCGTCGTGGACGATAAAGCTGCGATCGTCGGCTCGGTGAACTGGGATTACAGAAGCCTTTATCTGCATTTTGAAAGCGCCGTATGGATGTGCGGGACGAAGACGGTTTCCGATGTTCGAAATGATCTTCTCCGGTCCTTCGAAGTATCTGACGAGATCCTCCCGCAGGAACTGAACTATAAGAGAGGCTGGAGTCTGTTCCGTCTGATCCTCCGTCTCATCGCACCCATTTTTTAAATTTTCACAAAGGACGTTTAGGATTTGCTTCGAACAACAGTGTATCCGTGGTAAAATATAGGTACATTTTCTATTCGCTTGGCACATGCATCCGTACCGTTTTGAAGGGAGGAAGTCACCATGTTGAAGAATGCGTATCTAAATGAGAAACCTGAAAAAGAGATTCTGAAATCCCGCTTAAAAGAACAGGAAGATCTTCTGTTCGTTAACCAGAATAAGATCAAAGACAATAAGCTCCCGGTGGTGGTCCTCATCGAAGGCTGGGGCACGGCCGGGAAGGGTACCCTGATCGGCAACGTCATCAATAACATCGACCCGCGTTTTTACAAGGTCGCGACCTTCGATATGCCGTCAGATCTGGAGAAGAGAAAACCTTTCCTCTGCCGCTATTTTGAAGCGCTTCCGGAGGCGGGAAAATTCCGCTTTTACAACACCGGCTGGATGAATGAGATCGTGATGAGCAGACTCGACGGTTCCATGTCTGATTCCCTCTATGAGAAACGCATCGCGAGCATCCGCCGTTTCGAACGCCAGCTCACGGATAACGGATACCTCGTATTAAAGTTCTTCATGCACATCAGCGAAGAAGAGCAGAAGAAGAGGATCGATAACTTAAAGGACCACATCGATACGAAGTGGCGCGTCAGCGACGGCGACATCTGGCAGAATAAGCACTATAAAGCCTGCGAGAAGATCTTCGAGAAATATCTCGAGGACACGGATACCTCGTCGGCGCCATGGTATATCGTCGATGCGAAGTCCGAAAAATGGACAGAACTTCAGGTGCTGGAGAGGATGAACGAAGGCATCGATATCGCCCTTCAGAATCACTCCCTTGCGGTGCCGCTGCTGCAGAATACTTTCCCGCTTGTGAAGATGCCGAAGCTTGCAGAAATTCCGCTTGAAGGAAAAGAACTTTCCGACGAGGAATATAAAGAAAAACTCGACAAACTCCAGGACCGCCTTTCCGAACTGCATAACCGTCTCTATAGAAAGAGAGTCCCGCTCATCATCGCCTACGAAGGATGGGATGCGGCAGGAAAAGGCGGTAACATCAAGAGGATCGCCGAGGCACTCGATCCCCGCGGCTACGAAGTGCATCCGATCGCAAGTCCGGAGCCGCACGAGAAAGCGCGTCACTATCTGTGGCGTTTCTGGACCCGCCTTCCGAAGGACGGACATGTCGCGATCTTCGACCGTACCTGGTACGGCCGCGTGATGGTCGAGCGCATCGAGGGCTTCTGCACCGAGAACGACTGGAAACGTGCCTATAACGAGATCAATGAGTTTGAAAAAGAACTCGACGACTGGGGTGCGGTCATCATCAAGTTCTGGGTGCAGATCGATAAGGACACGCAGCTGGCCCGTTTTACCGACCGTCAGAACACGCCGGAAAAACAGTGGAAGATCACGGAAGAAGACTGGCGCAACAGAGAAAAATGGGATGTCTACGAAGATGCCATCAACGAGATGATCCAGAAGACTTCAACCAAGTTTGCACCATGGCATGTACTCGAATCAGTTGACAAAAAATATGCACGCATCAAGGCACTCGAAATCATCATCAAAGAACTGGAGAAAAAACTAAAATGAAAGACTGGGAATTTGCCGGGCTATCTTTCGGAGTCTGGATCGTATTGATGATATGGTTATTTTCCGGCGGTTTGATCACAGCCTTTCATGCTTCTTATCATGCGGAACATATCCGTAAGATAAGTGAGTACGCGGATGCATCACCTGCCTATTGGAAGGTGGCGGTGACCGTTCTTGTTTGTGTGCTGATCTGGATAGTGCTTGCTGCGCTTCTGATAAAAGTGGGAAGAAAAAGTATTTCCGCTATGCTTGTGGTATGTGTGTTTTTTACATTTGTATGCTTTATCGTACACCTGGCAGTCCTGACTGAGATGGATAATAAGGCACATGAAGCATGGCACGAGTATCACAAACAGCCGCCGATCGAGACACATAATAAGGCCATCGTCGAAGTCATCTCCGAACTTGACTCGTAACCTTAAAACTTAGAAAAACAGGAAGGACCGGCTCTTTTACAGAAGACCGGTCCTTATTTTTCTTCTTGAAAAGATCCGTCAGCCTTTTCCGGCCTTGTGCTTTTTCTTCACTTCGTACATCGCGGCATCGGCGATCTTGAAGTATTCCTCGGAAAAAGCTCTGATCGTGGCCGGGTTCATCTCGCAGTCCTGCGGGGGCATCTTGATGCAAATGCCCGTGCTCACACGAAGCGGATAGATCTTCTGGTCGCGCAAGACGCATTTCTGGATATATTCACAAAGCGACTTTACGTAGATCGAGGCTTTTTCCTCGGTATAATTCCTGGCCAGCACGACGAACTCATCACCGCCGGTCCTGAGGCACACTTCGCCGTTGATGGCGGAAAGTCGCATGCCGTCGGCAATGGTGCAGAGGCTGTAGTCACCCTCGGCATGCCCGTAGTTATCGTTGACGAGCTTTAAGTCGTCCATGTCGATCATCATGACACCGATCGGCAGATTCTTCTCGTAGCACTCCTTGAAGATCTCGGAGAAGAACATCTCGTAGCCGTGACGGTTATAAAGGTTCGTGAGCATGTCGCGGTTGTAAAGGTTCTCCATCCTCTGTACAGCCAGGTTCAGCTGGTGGCGGATCCTCCAGTTCTCGAGCATGGAGGCAAGATTAACGATCCACGACTTCATGAATATCGCTTCGTGCGCCTCATTCTGCGGGGAGACGATCAGGTATCCCATGTAATACTGCAGATGGTGGATCGCGAAGATATAGTACGGCTTCGGGTCGGAAAGAAGATCCGGAGGCAGGATATCCTTTTTCCGGAAAGTCTCGTGCTTCACGGGATCCGGTCCGATAAAACCGGCCACGACCGTCATCTCCTCGTCCTGCTTGGAAAAGTCGTTCTCGACTACACGCTGGTCTTCCCAGTGCGGGGCAAGACACAGGAGCATGGCCGTAAATCCGGAATCGATCGCGGAGTTTTTCGAGATCTCCCGGAAGCATTCATCCATCGTCTTGGCACTGGAGACGCTGAGGATCAGGCTCGTCGTTGACTGTGCCAGATCCGCGACACGGTCGAGACGGCGGGTGTAGAGGCTTCGGATATCTTCGATGTTGTAGCTTGTCATGGCCTTGCAACCGCAGGACTGGCCGAGGACCAGTTCGCCGGGGATGAGGTGATCTTTTCGCTCCGTGTCACCTTCCCACATTTTTAGAAGACAGCAGATGCTTTCGTACCCGGATTTATAGAAAGGCTGGGCGCCCGTGGTGATGGACGGATAGCCCTGCTTGGCTTCATCCAGACCGTCGTAACCGGTGACGATGAGATCGCCGGGGACTTCGATCCCTCTTTTGTGACAGGCATCGATCAGGCCGACGGCGGAATAGTCGTTGGCGCACACGATCGCATCCGGGTATTTCTTCCCGTTCTTTTCACAGAGCGGCAGGATATAGTCGAGTGCGGCATCGCCACAGTCATGCCAGAGCGTGCCGTAAAAGACCTTTTCGGGATCATATGCGATGCCGTTGTCTTCGAGTGCTTTCCGATACGAATCGATACGGGGCTGCGTGAAGTTTCGCTCCCGAAGGCCGGCCAGGTGATAGATGTCGCGGCAGCCGTGTTCCTTGATGATGTGATCGACGATATTGTAAAAAGACTCATGCTCGTTCGTGACGACGTTCGTATAACGCTCATCGTAGCCGCCGACATTGACGATCGGGATCGTAACGGACTCAAGGCGCGCGTCCAGATGTTTCAGAGTGTAGGGACCATACGCGAGATCGACACGGATGATGCCGTCGAAATCGTCGAGGTCCGGGATCTCGAAGGAGACGGTGTCGCCTTCGTCGTAATGCTGGTACTGATCGTAGATCTTATTGCTGAAGGAGTCGCTGAAACTTGCAAAATAGATGACCTTGATGCCGAGTTCCAGGGCGGCCTTACTGATGCCTTCCTGAATGGCATGTGTCATAGGTTCATAGATGTTCGGAGAAAATACCGCAACTTTTTTTCTGTCAGCCATCTTCAGTCTCCTAAAACTTCGGGACGATCCTTTATCCTTGTGATACTACCATCATAGCGGAGAAGTGTTGCCAGTTTATGAACAATTGCTTGCAACTTCCTCTGAATTCCATATAATAAATGTGTTCGAAAAAATGCATGTAAACTATCAGGAGGAGACCATGATTTCTTTACTTAATTCCGGCGCGTATCTTCTGCGCGGCACCGAAATAATCCCGGATGACCACGAGGCGGCTTCTGCGATCTTAAGCAAGACCGGAAAGTCCGTCACCAAGGAGGAAGCGAAAAAGGCGACCATCGCGTATGGTATCCTCCGCGATCACAATACTTCCGACAACATGGAGAAGCTGAAGATCAAGTTTGATAAGCTCACTTCCCACGACATTACTTTCGTCGGTATCATCCAGACCGCGAGAGCTTCGGGTCTTACGAAGTTCCCGGTACCTTATGTTCTGACCAACTGCCACAACTCCCTTTGTGCTGTAGGCGGTACCATCAACGAGGATGACCACATGTTCGGTCTTTCCTGCGCGAAAAAATACGGTGGTGTGTACGTTCCGCCGCATCAGGCCGTTATCCACCAGTTTGCCCGTGAGATGCTCGCCGGCGGCGGTAAGATGATCCTCGGTTCCGACTCCCACACACGTTATGGTGCACTCGGTACCATGGCTATGGGTGAGGGCGGACCGGAGCTTGTAAAGCAGCTTCTTAACCAGACATATGACATCAACATGCCGGGCGTAGTTGCCATCTACTTAAAGGGTGCTCCGGTCAAGGGTGTAGGTCCGCAGGACGTAGCTCTTGCCATCATCGGTGCGGTCTTTGCCAACGGCTACGTAAAGAATAAGGTCATGGAGTTCGTAGGTCCTGGTGTGAAGTCTCTTTCCACCGACTTCCGTATCGGTGTCGATGTCATGACGACAGAGACCACCTGCCTTTCTTCCATCTGGCAGACCGATGACGAGGTCAAGTCTTTCTACGACATTCACGGCCGTTCCCAGGATTACAGGGAACTCAACCCGGGTGAAGTCGCATACTACGACGGCGTTGTGGAGATCGATCTTTCTTCGATCAAGCCGATGATCGCCATGCCGTTCCACCCGAGCAACACCTATACGATCGAAGAACTGAAGGCCAACCTCGACGATATCCTCGCAGATGTCGAGAAGCGTGCGAAGGTCTCCCTCGGTGACGCGGTGGATTTCTCTCTGAGAAGCAAGGTCGTAAACGGCAAGTTCATGGTCGATCAGGGAATCATCGCCGGATGCGCCGGCGGCGGATTCGAAAACATCTGCGCTGCAGCGGATATCCTCCGCGGCAACTACATCGGTTCCGACAAGTTCACCCTTTCCGTATATCCGGCTTCCATGCCTGTATATATGGAGCTCGTTAGAAACGGTTGCGCCGCCACCATCATGGAGACAGGCGCCATCATCAAGACTGCTTTCTGCGGACCGTGCTTTGGCGCAGGTGACACACCGGCCAACAACGCATTCAGTATCCGTCACTCGACGAGAAACTTCCCGAACCGTGAAGGCTCCAAACTCCAGAACGGTCAAATCTCTTCCGTTGCTCTTATGGATGCCCGTTCCATCGCCGCAACAGCTGCCAACAAGGGTGAGCTCACCGCTGCGACCGAGTTTGACGGCGAATTCGGAAAGTATAAGTACTTCTTCGATCAGAAGATCTACGCCAACCGCGTATTCGACAGCAATGGCGTGGCTGATCCTTCCCAGGAGATCCACTTCGGTCCGAACATCAAGGACTGGCCGGCGATGGTCGCTCTTACCGATAACCTCGTTCTGCGCTGTGTTTCCGAGATCCACGATCCGGTCACCACGACAGACGAGCTGATCCCTTCGGGTGAGACTTCCTCCTTCCGTTCGAACCCGCTGGGTCTTGCCGAGTTCACATTGAGCCGCAAGGATCCGGAGTACGTAGGACGTGCCAAGGAGATCCAGAAAGTCGAAAAGGCGAGAGAAGAGGATAAGAAGCTCTGCGATCTTTTCCCGGAGATCCATACTGTCATGCAGACGATCAAGAAGGATTTCCCGGATGTGCACAGAAGCAACACCGGATTCGGTTCCACGATCTTTGCCGTGAAGCCGGGTGACGGTTCCGCACGTGAGCAGGCGGCTTCCTGCCAGAAGGTGCTCGGCGGCTGGGCGAACATCGCGAATGAATATGCGACGAAGCGCTACAGATCCAACCTCATCAACTGGGGTATGCTGCCGTTCCTGATCGAGGAAGGCGAACTTCCGTTTAAGAATCTCGACTACATCTTCATTCCGGGTATCCGTGAAGCGGTCGAGAACAAGACTGAGATCATCAAGGCCTACACTGTCGGTGAAAACGGCCTCAAAGAATTTGATCTGCGCCTCGGCGATCTGACAGATGAAGAGCGTCAGATCATCCTGAAGGGCTGCCTGATCAACTATAACCGAGTATAAAAACGAAGACTCCGGAGGACTTTTCGGATAAATGTCCTTCGGAGTTTTCTCTGTTTTCCGGAAGAATAAAATGCCGGGAGGATATGTGATATGACTGACCGAAACATGACTTTGTTGAAGAATAAGAATTATTCCATAGAATTCCTGCGCTTTCTTTTCTGCCTGGTCATCATCCACTATCATCTATTCTCCCACCATCTGTGGTTCACAGATTTCCCGAACATCTTCGCGCGGGGCTACATGGGAGATGAATTCTTCTTCCTGATCTCCGGATTCTTCCTGGCCAAAGCTGCCATGAAGAGTGAGAAGAAGCCCTTCGATTTCAGCGTGGAACAGCTTCTTCGCCGCATAAAAAAGATCGCGATCCCGTACTATTGTACCTGGATCCTCTGCTTTATCGGACAGCACATCACGATGTATGTCATGGGAACAGGAGACTACGATATCCTTTCTAATCTCGGCAACAGCATATATGAGCTGTTCTTCCTGGAAATGTTCGGATTCAAAAAAGGCTTTTACAGCAACGATGTCGGCTGGTTCTTCTCCGCGCTTCTGATCGTGACTTTCATCCTAAGTCCGCTGGCGGTCCGCTTCAAAGAAGGCTTTACACGCTATTTTGCGCCGCTCATCGCGCTTTTCTCCTATGGAGTTTTAAGCCTGCATTTCGACTATCTTTTCGATCCGTATAAGCTGATCGGCGGTTCTTTTCTCATGAAGGGAACGATCCGTGCACTGGCGGCCGTCAGCCTGGGATCCTTCCTCTATTCGGTAGTCTCGTCAGAAGCTTTTACCTCATTTTTCGGACGCATCTCCCAAAGCGGCAGAAGGATCGTTCTTCTTCTGGACCTTCTTTTGTGGGGATTGGTCTTTGCCTATGTGATCATTCCGCAGTCCTTCGGCCCGGGCGAACTTACTTTACAGCTCGACTATATCATCACCTTCGTGATGGCGGCCGCGCTTGTCCCGGTACTTGGGAATGTCTTTTCCGCGCAAAAAGAAAGCGCCGGGAAATGGGCGCTTTCTCTGGGTCAATTCGCATTCTTCGCGTATTTCGGTCAGGCGGTATTCTATTCGGTAGATAAGATCGTGTACGACCAGCCGTTCCCGGTATGGTTAATGGCACTGATCCTCGATACTTCCGTTTTCGCCGTGACCATGCTCCTGTGGTTTATAAGTTCAAAGGCAAAGCACGCCCGTAAGTGTACTTCCCGGTAAGGCCGACGATCATATTCCCGACTTCATCCTTAAAGTACGGATATACCCAGTAATAGTTATACTGGGTCGTCGATGCTTTTTTGTCGGTATATGTCGTGGACGCCGTCATGCCGACATATCCGTACGGCTTTCCATCCACGATACCGTAGATCAGGTAGCCTTCCGCATCCGCACTGGCCGTCCAGGTGAGCTTGGCGCCGCCCTTGACGGACGAGGACTTAAGGTTCGTGACCGCCGCGCAGACACCCTTGGCGTAGACATATTTCGTGCAGCCGCCGGGGATCATCTTGCCGGAGTTGTTCTTGATATACGGGAATACCCAGTAGTAATTGTAGTCTGTACCGAGGGCATTTTTATCCGTATAAGTGGTTCCCTTCGTGGTCATTCCGACATAGCCGTAGACCGAGTTCTTCTGTGCATAGATCAGGTAGCCTTCAGCCCCCTCGCTGGCATCCCAGGTGAGTGTGACCTTATACTTTCCGGAGGCCTGCGCCTTCAGTCCCGTAAGAGCCGGCGGTGCGATATTCGGCACCGTGATCGTGAAGGGAACTTTTGCCGACAGGACCGTATCCGAACCGATGCTCCGGAAAGCCTCGACTTCATACTTGTACGTTTTTCCGTAAGCGATCGTCTGATCCTTGTAGGTGCGCGCCGTCTTGTCCGAGAGTGTGGTAAGAAGCGTGCCGTCGCGGTAGATATTAAACCCGCTTACCAGAGAGGACTCATAACTCCAGGTAAGAACTGTAAAGTCATCTCTTCCGGTAAACGTTGCAGTTACGTCTGTCGGATCTTCTGCGACCGGAGCTGGGATATCAATATAGTCCGATGAAATAGTTGTGGTGATCGGATTAGATCCCATGATGCGGTAGGTCTGGATCGTGATCTCATAGCATTTCCCATATTCCAGGTTTTCAAAAGTGACGCTCCTTTTTGTTTTATCGACATCGAGGGACTCAACTAATGTGTTGGCGTAGTAATCGATCAGTTCCACATAGAAGCCATCCGCCGGAAGATCGTATTCCCAGGTAAAGGTCACACGGTTCGGCTCGCCATCGGTATACGTGATTTCAAAGGTTTCGGGCGAGGGGATCCCGGGGATATAGATAGTTGTCTCGCAGCTGTCGGAAACGACTCCGCTGTCATTTCTATATGCTTCGATGCCGTAAGTCATGTTGAACGAGTATTTGAAAAGATCTGTGGCGAGGCTTCTGGCATTTCCATCCGTGACGTTTTTTACAAGAACGGAACCGCCCGGAATTTCGTAATAGACGTAGAATCCGTCCGCAGGTCCCTCGTGATCCCAGGTAAGGTAGAGCAGAGCTTCGCTATCGCTCCATACGGCCTGAAGGTTGGTGGGCGCATTTATCTCTTTATTCTCATCTTCGTACGGGTCGCCTTCTTCGCTGATAAAACGGACGTAGTACTCGATCTTGTAAGATGTGGTCTCTGTCTCGTACTCACGGACATTATCCACGACGACACAGCCTCTGTGTTCGACAGATTCGATGGCTTTTCCATCGCCTAAGTAGATCGCGCAGTGGTGGATCTCGTTCCAGTGACCGCAGCTGCTGTCGCCGCAGCCGATGAGCTTCCAGTAGAAAACATCACCGACACGAAGATCATCCAGCGTGATCTCTTTTCCGACTGTACCATCAACGACCACGGCTTTTGCCTGCTGGTCAGAACTGGTGGGCACGCTGATGCCTACTTCTCCGAGAGCACACTTTACGAAGTATCCGCAGGAATAACCATCAGACGGACTCAGTGCGTAGATCCTGCCAAGATAGTTCAGACTCTTAAGAATAAGATTGGCGCGGGTGCTCGTCCCATAGCCCTCTTCCGCCACAGCGCTTACCATCTTGCCGTCAGAGCCGAAGGTGTAGATGATATGCCCCTGAGTGATCGATGTATCCTTCACGGCGGCGCCGGTATCCGGATCAAAGTAGTAAAGAGCCGATCCGTCGCTGTCGAGACCATAGTCCATGATGCCGGACTTTTCGACGAGGAAGAAATACAGTTCGCCTTCCCATTCCTGAAGACCGGTGCGGAAACCGTCCGGATGGTCCGGATCGAAGTAGTAGTAATGTCCGTCGCTGGCCTTGGCCACACCGATCAAAAGCGCACCGGTGGTCTCGTCAAAGCAGTAGAACTTACCGTCGATCTTCTGTTTGCCGTAGAGAAGAACGGAGCCGCTGGAAGGACTCGAGAAGTAGTATGTCTTCCCGTTTTCCGTGAGCCAGCCGCTGTAAAGACCGCCTTCCGGGAGAAAATAGTGGGTCTTCGTGTTTTCAGGGGAATAGGTGATCGTCACGAATCCTGTCTGCATGCGGAAGGTGTCCGGATCAAAATAGTAAGCCTTTCCGCCGATCGTCTGACGTCCGCTTAACGTCGTTCCGTATGTCAGATGGAAATAGTAAGTATACCCGTCAATGGTCTGAAGACCGGTAAGATACTCTCCCGTTTCCGGGTCGTAATAGCGGTAGTAATCCCCGGTCTGTACCCAGCCGGATAGACCTGCGTTCTCTGAACTTTCGTCATCGAGCTCGATGCTTTCTCCTCCGGGGAGTGTCTCATCCGCCCGAAGTGATGCCTTCGGCGCGAAAAGAACCATGCCGGTGAGTACACACAGCATCAGAATGGAAATGCTTAGATACCATTGTTTCTTCATCAAGATCGCTCTCCTTTCGTGATCCCCAGCACGAATTATTTCAGAGATCTTCCATAGGTATATTTGCCGGTAAGACCGACGATCATCTGATCGTTTGAATCTGCTTTGAAATACGGGAATACCCAGTAATAGTTATATTGGGCCGAAGCGGCCTTCTTATCGACAAAGGAGGTACCGGAAGTCATGCCCACATAACCGTAGGGCTTCCCGTCCACGATTCCGTAGATGAGATATCCGACTGCGTCTTTACTTGCGGTCCAGGTAAGCTTGACTCCGCCCTTCAGGGAAGAGGCCTTAAGATTAGTTACCGCGGCGCAGACGCCTTTGGCAAATACATATTTCGTGCAGGGTCCGGTGATCATCTTTCCCTTGCTCGTCTTCACATAAGGGAAGACCCAGTAGAAGTTGTAATCATTGTAGATCGCTTTTGTATCTGTGAAAGACGTGCCCTGTGTCGTCATGCCGACATATCCGTAGGAACCGCTCTTCTGGCCGTAGATAAGATAGCCTTCTGCTCCCTTGGATGCTGTCCAGGAAAGGGAGACTTTGTTTCTGCCTGCAGAAGCAGCTTTCAGATTGGTGACCGCCGGCGGTTTGAGGTCCAAGATCTCATCCTGATACGGGTCATCGGAATCGTTGATGTAGCGGATATAATACGCGATCGTATATGTCGAGTATTCCCTAAGGTTATCGACCGTGACGCATCCTCTGTGCTCTACAGATTCGAGGACCTTGCCGTCGCCGATGTAGATGCCGACGTGGTGCACTTCTTGCCAGTGGGAGCAGTTGGGTTCTGTACAGTTGTGGAGGATCCAGTAGATGGTATCACCGACGCGCAACTGTTCTTCTGTGATCATTGTGCCGTTCTGGCCGTTTACAACTACGGCCTTGGCCTGCTGGTCCGAGCTCTTCGGAACGGTGATGTTGATGTGGCTTAATGCGGTCTTAACGAAATAACCGCAGGAGAAGCCGTTTTCTTTTTCAAGTGCATAGGGCTCGCCGAGATAACTGAGTCCTGCGATGATGAGTCTGGCTCTTCTGGAGTTTTCGTATCCGCTTTCGGCCTTGACGGATGTCATCTTGCCGTCCGAACCGAACGTGTAGATGATGTGTCCCTGTGTGATCGATTTATTCTTTACCGCTGCGCCCGTGGTCTTATCAAAAAAGTACAGTGCTTTTCCGATCGCATCCAGACCGTAATCCATGGCGCCGCCCTGTTCGTCCGGGAAGAGATAGAGGTTTCCTTTCCACTCCTGAAGGCCATAGCGGATACCTCCAGCCGAATCGAAGAAGTAGTACTTGCCGTCGTCCGCCTTACCGACGCCGACGATCTGTTCACCGGTCTTTTCATCAAAGCAGAAGACCTGGCCGTAGATCAGCTGTCTTCCATAAAGCATGACCGCGCCGGATGCCTGATCGGAGAAGTAGTAGTTCTTCCCGTTATCCTGTACCCAGCCGCTGGCCTTGCCGCCATCTTTAAGAAAATAGTGTTTCTGCGTCTTGCCGTTATTGTAGGTGATCTCCACGATACCGGTCATCTGGCGCTTCGTGGTCGGATTGAAATAGTATTCTTTTCCGTCGATGACCTGAAGACCGCCGAGTGCGACACCGGAACTCGGATAGAAGTAGTAGGTATATCCGTCGATCGTCTGAAGGCCGGTCACATAGTTTCCGGTTTTCGGATCGTAGTAGCGGAAAGAATCGCCCATCTGGACGAATCCGGACTGACCTGCCCGGGTGCTGTCTTCGTCGTCGATTGCGATCTCGGTTCCGGCCGGGACATTATCATCTGCTCTTAAAGCAGCAGGCGATGTGACCGACAGGACCGTGGCGACCGAAAGTGTGATGAGAAGCCCGGAAATTGTGATGTAAAACAAGTGTTTTTTCATTTTGGAAAAGCTCCTTCCTTGGTATCGTATTGAGGTATCAGGTCGTTTCTTTTTTCGTGCAGTTATCGAAAAGCCATGCGGCATATCTCTGATAGATGGCGTCCCTTCCGATCTCGTTATGCGGCTCGTGACGCATGCCGTGGCGGATGTCGATCGTGACTTTCTCCTGTCCGGTGGAGATCAGCTTGTTATAGATCTCCTGAGGTGCCTCGCCGTAGTCTCCGACTGGATCTTCGTCGCCTGCGACCAGCAGGATCGGCTTATCCTTCGGGATCGATCCGTACCAGGAATCGGTATTGCAGTCGGCAAGAAGTGTGAACAGATCGATGTAGGCCGAGTGGGTAAAGGTGAATGTGCAGAAAGGGTCGCCCGTGTATTTTGTGACGACTTCCTTATCGTAGGAGATCCAGTCAGCGCCGGTGAGCGGATCGTCGATCCTCTTTAAATAGGTGCGGTTGATGGTTTTGGCGATCATCTTCGCGGGCTTTTTATCGCCGACGAAAAAGCGCTGTATCTTCGCAAGTCTCTTCAGAGGACCCAGAAGGGAATTGGAGCGGGCAGTTCCGGAAAGGATGATGCCGGAACAGTCATTGCCATACTGGGCGTACCAGTTTCTGGCGATAAAGGATCCCATGGAATGACCGAATATGACGTAGGGGATCTGCGGGTACTTTTCCTTCATGATGCGGTGAAGCTTCTCCACATCCTCGATGAGGTGCTGGGCGCCGTCGTATCTTCCGAAGTATCCGAAGACACCGTCTTCCTGAACGCTCTGTCCGTGTCCCATGTGGTCTTCGCCGCAGACGACGTATCCCTTATCGGCGAGATACTGTGCCAGATCGCTGTAGCGGCCCATGTATTCACACATGCCGTGGATGATCTGCACGACGCCCTTCGGCGAAGTGGAAGGAGCCAGAGTAAAGTAGGAGAGAGTGGTTTCTCCGTCTGAACCGATATACGTATTCCTCTCAAATGGCATATGCCTGTCCCCCTAAGCCTATTTATATAATAATTTTATTATACACAAGGAAATGCGAAATACGAGTGCTTGCAGGGTTTGGAAGGAATGAATTTGCAAAAAGTTAACAGTTCACGCGAACGCGCTTGACAGTCACGTGACCGTGTGATAATATATCCTCAATCAGTCGATCTTACGAAAGGAGGCATCCTATGAGTGAGTATTTACCGGGAACGCTGATAGCGGTTTCTAAGGAAAGGCTTTCGAATGTCGATGAGATCCTGGATCCGATGTTCCTGATGGAAGGTATGCAGCTCCGCCAGATAACCCAGCTGATGGGGATCGAGGCGCACACGGTGCAGAACTGGGTCAAGCGCGGATTCGTAGACTCGCCGGTCAAGAAGTTTTACGACCGGGAACGCTTTGTGAGACTTGCGATCCTTAACTACTATAAAGATGTCTTCTCACTCGAAGGGATCTTATCTCTCCTTCGGATGGCGAATCAGGACAGCATCGTATATAGCTCGCTCTGCTCTCTGGTGGCACTTTCGCCGGTCGACCCGATCCGGGCGGAGACGAAGCTCAATGACATTATGGACCGGGTCATCGATCAGATGAAATTCGACTACAGTAAGACGAGTCGGGAACAGGTTAAGAGGCTTCTGACGATCCTCTATACAGCGCATCTTTCGATACTGCTGAAGAGGGAAGCCGAGAGACTTTTAACAGAGATTTAGGAAAGGAGAAAAGAGATGGAATTTCTTATGAATTGGTTTGAAGCCATGAATCTGTATGAGCAGATCTTCGCGTGCATCGCGATCGTCTTCACCGCACTTCTGATCTTCCAGTTCATTCTTCTGCTGATCGGCGCCGCATCCCATGCGGGCGGCGACATGAACGGACATGATATGGGCGGTGGCCACGGCCACGATTTCGGTCACGGACACGATATGGATGTCGGACACGACGGAGATTTCGGAGGTGTGCACGGAGACGTGGGACACGACTTCGGCGGCCATGTTCACGGAGACTTCGGTCACAGCTTCGGACACGGAGATGTTGGCGGGATCCATGGAGATGTTGGACACGATTTCGGCGGACACGATGTGGATGTCGGACATGATTTCGGCGGTCATGCACACGCTGATGTTGCCGGTGCGGACGTACACGATGGATCCGGATTCGGAGCCGATGGTAACGTGCACGGATCTTTTGACTACGACCACGACCTCGATACGGATACACATGTGGGACAGCTGGTCCACGATTTCGGAGAAGTACAGGGAAGCGTCGTTGTCGATGTGCACTCCGGTGACATCTATCTGGCTGACTCGGCACCGCACGATCTGATGGTCAGAGGACCGGACGTCGGTATCCCGGATCAGGATCTTCCGGACGGAAGGACCTACGTGGATCGTGCAGACAAGCTCCACGGCTCCGGTTTCAGAATGTTCTCGATGCAGGGCATCATCGCCTTCTTCTGCCTCTTCGGATGGACAGGTCTTGTCTTCCTGAAAGCAGGTATGACGGTATTCCTTGCAGCACCCCTTGCATTCCTCTGCGGTTTCGTCGGAATGTTCTTGATGGCACTTGCGATGTGGGGTATGCTTAAAGCACAATCTGATGGAACGCTCGACATCAGAAGAACACTCGGACTGGAGGGTGAGGTATATATCCCGATCCCCGGAAAGCGGGAACTTCCGGGTAAAGTGATGGTAAAAGTCCAGGACCAGCTTTCCGAATTTGATGCGGTCACGGACGATGAAGAAAAGCTTTCCACCGGGACACAGATCACGGTGATCGGCATTACAAAGGGTACAACACTGATTGTGACCAAACATAACTAAGAAGTAGGAGGAAACGAAAATGCCAATGAAATTAATGAATGTGATGTTGGCTGCCATGCCATTTGAGGTCATCTGCCTTTTAGTAGTGATCGCTCTTCTGGCATTCACTCTGTTGCTGATTTTCCTGTCCAGGTACAGAAAATGTCCGTCTGACCGAATCATGGTCATCTACGGTAAAGTCGGCAAGAACGCAGACGGATCTGCCCGCTCATCCAAGTGTATCCACGGTGGTGCTGCATTTGTTTGGCCGATCATTCAGTCGTATCAGTATTTGGACCTGACACCGATCTCGATCTCCGTTGACCTGAGATCTGCGCTGTCCCGTCAGAACATCCGTATCGACGTACCGTCTATCTTTACAGTCGGTATCTCTACCGAGCAGGGTGTCATGCAGAACGCAGCAGAACGTCTTCTCGGCCTGAAACTTTCTGAGATCCAGGAACTTGCCAAGGATATCATCTTCGGTCAGCTCCGTCTGGTCATCGCTACGATGGACATCGAGGAGATCAACACCGACCGTGATAAGTTCCTTGAGGCTGTATCCAGAAACGTGGAGACAGAGCTTAAGAAGATCGGTCTTCGTCTGATCAACGTAAACGTAACGGATATTTCCGATGAGTCCGGATACATCAGCGCTCTTGGTAAAGAGGCTGCTGCAAAGGCGATCAACGACGCGAAGAAGAACGTTGCTGAGAAGGAAAGAGACGGTTCTATCGGTGAGGCGATCGCCCAGAAAGATCAGCGTATCCAGGTTGCATCCGCAAACTCTGCCGCTATCCAGGGTGAGAACTCCGCGAAGATCGAAGTTGCCAATTCCGAGGCTATCCGCCGTGAGAAAGCCGCTGAGGCAATGAGACTTGCGATCGCAGCTGAGAAGGTCCAGGCTGCTAAGGCTTTGGAAGAAGCGTATGCCGCTGAAAAAGAAGCAGAACTTTCCCGTTCCGCTCGTGAAAAAGCAACCCTCGAAGCCGACGTTATCGTTAAGGCGGAGATCAATAAGAGAGAAGTCGAGCTCGCTGCTGAGGCAGAAGCTGAGAAGATCAGAAGACGTGCAGCCGGTGAAGCTGACGCTATCTACGCGAAGATGGAAGCGCAGGCTCGTGGTATGCAGGAGATCCTGCAGAAGCAGGCCGCAGGTTTCGAGAAGATCGTGGCCGCTGCCGGTGGCGATGCGAAGAACGCTATGATGCTCATGCTCGCCGACAAGATGGAAGACCTCATGAAGATCCAGGTAGAAGCGATCCGCGACCTGAAGATCGACAAGGTAACTGTTTGGGACAGTGGCGCAGGCACAGGCGTAGACGGCAAAAGCTCGACAGCCAACTTCATCTCGGGCCTCATGAAGAGTGTTCCCCCGATGAACGAGATCTTCGAGATGGCCGGTATGAACCTGCCTGAGTTCCTCGGCAAGAAGATGGACGGCGCAGAGAATGGCGAAGTCGTTCCTGCCACAGCTGCAAACAGAGTTGCTGCAAATGCAAAGACAGTAAAAAGTGTAGAAGCTCCGAAGGCAGCCCCGGCCCCTGCACCTGCACCGGCCCCGACACCTGCCCCGGCCCCGGCTCCTGCACCGGCCCCGGCTCCTAAGGAAGCTCCTGCTGCCCCAGCAGCACCAGCTGCTCCGGCCGCTCCGGAAAAGCCGATCCCGATCTGGGAGCAGGAATACACACCTCGTGATGAAAAGTAAGACAGATGATCTTCTAAGTTCCGCTTGAATAAAGCTGAAAAACGAAGGAAGGGGTTGCCTCAATCGGCAGCCTCTTCCTTGTTTTTGTTGTTATAAGAATGCGTTAACGCACAGTCATATGCAAAATCTGCATTTTCCGAACGTTTTCATCGGCTAATCTCGCGCGGTCAGCGTTTCTGACGGAAGGAGAACAGCACGAGCATTCGCATGGTCTCGATGATCTTGGCGCGGGACTTCGCATCGACGGCTTTGGTCGCGTCGATGATGTGTGCCATTTTCACCGACCAGCTCGAGTCGGGGCGGAAAAGATTGCTCGCGCCGGAAGAAAAGGCGATGTGGTAGAGCATTTCCGTGAAACTCTCTCTGTCTTCGAAACTCTGGTCCTTAAGCCAGTTATCGACGGCGGCGATACGGATCTGAGCATTCTTGTCCCAGCCGGATGCGTAATCGAAATCGTCCTCTTTGATCTCCCAGGTAAACGGGCTGTGCTGCATAAGCCACAGCGATTTATTCGTGATGAACTTCGTGCCCGGGGCGCTCTGCAGGAGCATACCGACGAACGAAGAAGACGGGACGAGGTGGGAGACGCGGTCGGCGATCTTACTGTACTCGTCTGTCTCGTGAAGGTTAAAGGAAAAGCCCGGACCGTCAAATGAGAAGACCCGGAGGATCCTTGACTTGATCGAATCGATGCAGGAAGTGGCGGCATAGATCGAGAGGTTTCCGCCCTTGGAATGGCCGCCGATATATAATTTTATCTCCGGCGAGAGTTCCTTGGCCAGAAAAGAAACGTAGCGGGCGGCTTCTTTTTGCGCGGCCACCGGATACTGGTAAGACAGCTGGAAGTCTTCTTTCCAACCGATAAGGGTGCCGTCGGTCCCACGGAAGGCGATATAGCAGAGGTCTCCGGGAAGATGAAAACACATGGCGGCGAACTGGATCTGTTCTTTTTCATTGGTGCGCGCGCAGAGGTGCGAAACCGAGATATCCTTAAAACGCGGGTTTTCGCGCAGAAGATCGATCATCTTCAGATTGTTCGGCGTGTCTGCCGCATACTGCCCGAAAAGAGGCATCTCCTCGGTACTCGGCATCTCGTGGAAGAACATGGAGTCCGAAACGCCGTAAGGCCATTCGGGTGTCCAGGTATTGCGGAGGAGATACTCCCACTGGAAATATGTCGCCTCGGCGAAGACCAGGGCGTCAATGGGATTAAAAGGAAACGCATCAAACGTGCGTTTCTCGTCCGTGACATAATTCAAAATCGTACTCAAACTTTACCTCCAAAAGGGCAGAAAACTGCCTTCCTTATTCTACCACGATTCGGCTGTTTACGCGCAGAAGGGAAGAAGAAGGCGATAGAAATTTGTCCGATCATCGGGTACAATAAAGAGGAGGGGAAGGCTTTTCGAAAGGATCTCGGAAAATGGATCAGGCTCTGACATTATCTTATAAATACCCGATCTGTGCGATGGTCATACTCCTGATCCTGATGCTGCATTTTTTCAGTAAACGGCAGCTTCCGGTCATGAGGAACAGGTTCTTTTCGGCGGCGATCCTGATCGCCTGCACGAGCGCGATCTTCGAATTCTTCGCGGCCATGGTGCTCCGCTATTCCACGGACGTGCCTCTGGTGCTTTCCTATATCGTTCTGATCCTTTTCTATCTTCTGCGTCTTTCGTTCCCTGCCATGATGGTCTTTTACGTCCTTTCGGTCTCGAAGAACCTGAAGATAAGGAATCTCTGGGGGATCTTTCTGCTGATGGTCCCTACGGCGGTCGGCACATGCATCATCCTATTTACCCCGATCACGAATCATTTCTTTACTTATGAAAATGGCGTCTTCCGGACAGGTATGTTCTTTTCTGTCCTGCATGTTGTGACGACACTTTACGCGGTGGCCTGTATTCTCTATGCCGCTGTTCGAAAAGTACACTTCACGACTTCGGCATTCCGGACGGTCGCGGGTTTTTCGCTCCTCGGCGTGGGCAGTGCCGTCTTGGAGATCGCATGGCCCGGAAATAACGTGGCCAGTATGGCGATCGCAGCGGCGATGCTGATCGCCTATCTGTCGCTTCCGAAGCCGGAGTCCGTGATCGATCACCTGACGGGACTTCTGAATCTCGATGCCATGATGGCCTATACGGACGAGCTGATCGAGCGCGAGAAGCGTTTCTATGTTCTCGTCATGAAGGTCGAAAACGTAAGAAGGATCAACTCCATCTTCGGCTATACCATCGGCAGCTTAACGCTCCGAAATGTCGCGGATTATCTGTCGACGTTCTCTCCGGATCTGCGCGAAAGATCGCGTCTTAGAAGGCACAGTGCCGACTATGAAGGAAAAGGAAATATGCCCGCTGCGGATGCGCGTCTGATGGAAAAGACCCTCCCGCCGGCATGGGCGTTCCGCATGATGAGTAACCAGTTCGCCGTCGTCAGCACCAGCGAATCGACGCATGAGCAGATACTGTCGTTCCTGCACGACCGTTTTGAGGAGCCCTGGCACATCCGCGGCCTGGAGCTCAACCTCATGCTGACGGTCGCGGAAATGAAGGAGACCGGATCTTTTGCATCGGGATCAGACCTTTATAAAGTTGTGGAGATCGTGCTTCCGGCGGTGCCTAAGGGCGATACGGTCACGGTCAGCGAGAGGGAACTGTCTCGGATCGAGCGGGATGTCGGGCTTGAAAAAGCACTGGAAAAGGCGATCGCAGAGGAAGAACTGCAGGTGCGTTTTCAGCCGGTGTTCAGTGTAAATACCGGAAAATATGAGAAGGTGGAGGCGCTCGTGCGTTTCTCCCATGAAGAGTATGGCGATGTCCCGCCGTCGGAGTTTATTCCGATCGCAGAAAAAAGAGGCCTCGTGGCGCAGATCGATGAGTTTGTGCTGAAAAAGGCGTGCGAGTTTTTAAAGACGGCGAAGGAAGAAGGGACAGAGATCGAGTATGTGAGCGTGAATCTTTCACTGACGGTCATGGCCAGTTCCGCCTTCCCGCGAAAGGCCTGCGCTATCGTGGATGAATACGGTCTTGAACACAGGAAGATCGTTTTCGAGATTCCGGAAGCGGCGCTTCTGACGTCGATCCTTCTGATCCTCGAGAACCTGACACAGCTGGCGTCGCTGGGATTTTCCTTCGCTCTTGATAATGTGGGGCTCGGCCCGGGTGATCTGGGGAGACTTGCCGTGCTTCCGCTCTCTATCGTAAAACTCGACAGATCGGTCCTCGAGGAGGCGGAATCCTCGCCGAGAAGCAGGATACTATTTGAAAACACGATCGACGTTCTTCGGAAGATGGAGATCCGTTCCGTCGTAGTCGGCGCAGAGACGGCGACACAGGCCGACTGGATCGCCAAGTGCAGTCCCGATGACATCCAGGGCTTCTACTACGCCCGGCCGATGGATGCAAAAGGGTGCCTGGCGTTTATTCAAAAGAATAACGCGCAGACACCCAAAAAGCCCGGAAGGGATAATTTCATCGTCGTGACCGAGTAGGAAACTTTTCCCTAAAGAAGGCGATGTGCCTTACTATTCAGCTTTTATCAGAAAGGGGCTTAAGCCTCTTTCTTTGCTTCTTCTTTCTTTTCCGCCTTAGCTACGGAAGACGGATCGAGGAAGCGGTAGATGATCGCTGCCAGAGCAGCGCCAAAGAGCGGAGCTACGATAAAGATCCAAATATTCTCGAGCGCCTCACCACCCTTGAAGAGAGCAGGTCCGATGGATCTGGCCGGGTTGACGGAAGTTCCGGTAAAGCCGATGCCGAGGATGTGGACCAGTGTCAGGGTAAGACCGATGACCATGCCGGCGATGTTGCCGTTTGCGATCTTCGAAGTTACGCCCAGGATCGCGAGGATGAATACGAATGTCAGTACACCCTCGATAACGAAGGACTTCGCTACGTCATTGTCGAAAAGACCATTGCAGCCGAATCCGCTGTCGTCCGGATTAAAGAATACGGAGAGCAGAAGAGCTCCACCGCAGGCACCTACAAGCTGGGAGCACCAGTAGAGGAGCATATCCTGAAGCGACATCTTTTTGTTGACGAACATGGCCAGAGAAACAGCCGGGTTGATGTGGCATCCGGAGATATTTCCGATGGAATATGCCATCGCCACGATGACCAGACCGAAAGCCAGAGCGGTCAGAAGATAAGCGGCAGGTCTTTCCAGACTGCACCCTGTTACGATCGCAGTTCCACAGCCGAAGAATACCAGTACGAATGTACCGATGATCTCAGCTAAGTACTTTCTTATAGAATCCATAATAAATCCTCCTTCTATGAAAATCTATTTACCTATGATATAAGAATAACACGTTGAAAAGAATAGTGACATGTTATAATCAAACTGTAAGAAATTCACAAAGTGAGGGAAAAGAAAAATGCTTGATCAGATCTCGATCAATTCACACAGCAGTATTCGAGTAGAAGCAGAAAAGATCATTTACTTCGATCCTTTTCGTATAAAAGAATCGACCTCCGACGCAGATATCATTTTCGTGACACACGATCACTACGATCACTATTCACCGGAAGACATAAAGAAGATCATCAAGGACGACACTATCATCGTGGCGCCGAAGGTCGCGGCAGGCCTGGCTGTAACGGATTTCGGTCTTTCTTCCGATCGGATCGTGGTCGCAAATGCCGGAGATACGCTTGAGGTATCAGGCTTTCCCGTTGAAGTCATCGCTTCATATAATCCGAATAAGCCTTTCCATCCGAAGGAGCAGAAGTTCGTCGGATATGTCGTCACGATCGGCTCTCTCCGCTACTATGTGTGCGGAGATATGGACATCACGGAAGAGGCAAAGTCTGTCTCCTGCGATGTGCTCCTTCTTCCCTGCGGCGGCAAGTACACCATGGATGCCTATGAGGCCGCGGAATTAGCCGGGATCCTTCGTCCGAAGTATGCCATCCCGACGCACTATGGAAGCATCGTCGGCGGTGCGGACTGCGGGAAGATCTTCGAAAATGAAGTGAAGAAGACGTCTCCTGAAACAGAGGTAATCATTAAGATCGGATAATTTCAAATGGCAGAGAATACAAACGTACAGGCTTTTCCGGACATAGATAACCGGAAGGCCTTCTATCGGGCACTTTTGCATCTTGTGCTCCCCATCGTCTTCCAGTATTTCATGGCATCGCTGGTCACGGCCTCCGATGCTTTCATGCTGGGCTTTCTAAATCAGACATCCCTGTCTGCCGTATCACTCGCGGGGCAGGTCGCTTTCGTATACTATCTTTTCATCAATACGTTCCTGACCGGTGCGATGGTCCTCGGCGCCCAGTACTGGGGCAAAAAAGAGACGAAGACCCTCGAGGATGTTCTCGGCGTCGCGATGCGTTACGCCATGCTGGTCGGACTTCTTTTCACGCTGGCGGCATTTATCTGCCCGCAGGTCCTGATGCGTGTATTCACGAGTGATCAGGAGCTCATCGACGGCGGTGTCAAATATCTGCGCATGGTGGCGATCGGCTATGTCCTGATGGGTTTTGTGGATACGTATCTGTGCTTCATGAAGATCTGCGAGAAGACCATGCTCAGTACAGTCATCTCCACGATCGGCGTGGTCGTGAACATTATTCTGAACGGACTTCTGATCTTCGGTATCGGGCCTTTCCCGGAAATGGGCATCGAGGGCGCGGCACTGGCGACTGTCCTTTCCCGTGTGCTCGAGCTGGTGCTCATCATCATCGCGGTCGTCCGGACTGACTGCGTCCGGTTCCGTATCCGAAAACTTATATCCCTGGCCAAAAAGTTCATCCATAAGGATTTCTGGAAGTACTCGCTGCCTGTTATGATCAACCAGTTCGGCTGGGGTGGCGGTGTGACCATGTACTCGGTCATTATGGGCCACCTGGGATCGGATGCCACGGCGGCCAACTCCATCTCGGCGATCGTAAGAAACATCATCGCTTCGGTCTGCTGGGGTCTTGCCACCGGTGCCAGCATCATCATCGGAAAAATGCTCGGAGCAGGGGAACTCGACAAAGCAAAGCGTGCCGGAGGCCGCTTCGTCCGCCTTTCTCTGTTCGTCGGTTTTATCTCCGGACTTGTGATCTTAGGGCTTACTCCACTGGCGCTGATGATACCGACGGGCATGACGCCGGTCGCGCATGGTTATCTTAAGTGGATGCTTCTGATGGGGGCCTACTACATCATAGGAAACTCATTAAATTCCACCGTCATCGGCGGTATCTTCCCCTCGGGCGGAGATACGAAGTTCGGCATGATCTGCGACTGCATCACCCTCTGGCTCGTGGTCGTACCTCTGGGCGCCCTCGCGGCTTTCGTCTGGAACCTGCCGGTCGTCGCGGTCGCGGCGATCCTGACGCTCGACGAGTTCGTGAAGATCCCGGCGGTGTATATCCATTATGTGAAGTATAAATGGGTCAAAAACATCACCAGAGATGAGTAAAAAGTGGGATCTCCTGCGGTATAGGACGCGGGGGTCCTGTCTCTATTATCTTTGATAGGAACAATATCGGAACGGGTCTTTTCCTAATGAAAATCATTTGATGGTGCAAATGTACGAAAATGAGAATTATTCACAGTTTTTTCGGTTTTTCGGGGTGAAATCTGATTGTAATATAGATGGTTCTGTTGTAGAATTTTATCGGTGCGAATATGTGCACAATCTCATTAATAATCCCCAAGAGGGGAAAATATAGGAGGATTTTAACATGGCAGTTAAAGTTGCAATCAATGGTTTTGGTCGTATCGGCCGTCTTGCTTTCCGTCAGATGTTTGGCGCAGAAGGCTACGAAGTAGTTGCTATCAACGACCTCACATCCCCGAAGATGCTTGCTCATCTTCTGAAGTATGACTCCGCTCAGGGTTCCTACGCTCTGAAGGATACCGTTTCCGCTGGTGAAGATTCCATCACAGTTGACGGTAAGACACTGAAGATCTACAAAGAGCCGGATGCTAACAATTGTCCTTGGGGCGAGCTCGGTGTTGACGTAGTTCTCGAGTGCTCCGGTTTCTACACATCTAAGGAAAAGGCACAGGCTCACATCAACGCCGGTGCTAAGAAGGTTGTTATCTCCGCTCCGGCTGGTAACGATCTCCCGACAATCGTTTACAATGTAAACCACACAACTCTGACAGCTGATGACAAGATCATCTCTGCAGCTTCCTGCACAACTAACTGCCTGGCTCCGATGGCTAAGGCTCTGAATGACCTCGCTACCATCAAGTCCGGTATCATGAGCACGATCCACGCTTACACAGGCGACCAGATGATCCTCGACGGCCCGCAGCGTAAGGGTGACCTCAGAAGATCCCGTGCCGGTGCTATCAACATCGTTCCGAACTCCACAGGTGCTGCTAAGGCTATCGGCCTGGTTATCCCGGAGCTCAACGGTAAGCTCATCGGTTCCGCTCAGCGTGTTCCGACACCGACAGGTTCTACAACAATTCTCGTAGCTACAGTTGAGAAGTCCGTTACTAAGGAAGAGATCAACGCTGCTATGAAGGCTGCTTCCAACGAGTCCTTCGGTTACAACGAGGACGAGATCGTTTCCTCTGATATCGTTGGTTCTACATACGGTTCTATCTTCGATGCTACACAGACAATGGTTGGCGCTGACAACCTCGTTCAGGTAGTATCCTGGTATGACAACGAGAACTCCTACACATCTCAGATGGTTCGTACAATCAAGTACTTCGCAGAACTCGGCTAATAGATTCAAAAGAGTTCGGCATGAACGCAGAACTCAGCTATTAACCGCACTGCTTAAGAGTTCTTAAGACAAGACGAAAAATGAGGACCGTTCCTTCGGGAACGGTCCTTTTTTATTTGCAAAATATGAATTATGCCGATGAATCCATTCAGATGGGGTCCCGTTTCCGCAGGCAATTCACTTCAGAAGTGCTCCGGCGGAAGTAAAGAACGGTCAGACGTTATGCGATACCGGGTCGCTGTCCGGGTTCTTGACGGATCTTTCCATGATCGCGCGATAAGACGGCTGGTTGATGAGGTCGTGCATACCGTACTCGAGGTGCTGCTTTAAAACGGCCGGGTCCCGCTGGATCCGGTCTGCCTTATAGGTGACCTCGATCTCGGAGGCTTTCGCATAGTCGTTGAGGCGGGTATCGCCGAAATTGTTGGAACGGTTCAGCATGATGCTGAAGATGAAAAATCCGATCGAAAAGCCGATGGCTCCGCCGAAAACAAGACTTAATATTATAATAAGAAATATCTGCATCTATATCACCCCTGTCTCTTCTTAGCGAAGTTGAAAATATCGACGTCCTGCGTGAGCTTCGTCTGCTCGGTGACTTTCTTATACTTGATCAGGCCGATCAGGAAGAAGATCGACGAGAATAGAAGCCATGGGAGCGCGAGCGGGAGAAAAGTAGGAATCGTCATCAAAGTATTTAGGGAGCCGCCGGGTCCCATGGACAATATGGCGGTGATGATGCCGCTGATCAGTGCGAAGAATCCGCCGACGGAAGCGGTGACGATGCCGACGAGTGACCAGAAGAGTTTTTTATTCCACGGAAGTCCGCAGACGACTTTTCCGTTCTCACCATTTACGAGGATCGTGTGCGGCTTTCCTTCGTACTGCACGGTCACGAACCAGGCAGGGAGGAGAGCGTACTTCAGATCCTTATCGATCAGGGTCGCCGACTGGCTGTCGGTGATATTCCTTCCGGACCCAGAGGGGATCTTAAATCTCATATTCCATTTAAAGATAGTCTCTGCTCTGGCATCCACGGTCTTTCGAAGATCGCCGAATGTCATGTCGGACATGTTCGAGTAAAAGCCCAGCATGTACTCTTCGTCGAAGTGCTTGAGTTTTCGAAAATCATACGGCTCAAGGCGCTGGGAGCTCGAATCGTTTAACTGAAGCGACGCTTCGATCGGAAGATTGTTCATCTTCATGTGGCCTGCGCGGGCGTAGTAGCTTATGGTCGATGAGTTGCTGCCGCTTGGTTTCATGCATAGGATATCCGACTCTGCGTGATAGACATCTACGAGCCAGTAAGGAATATAGATGCCGCGGACGGAATCCGGCTGAAGATTCTTAAATTCCTTCGGGATAAAAAGACCACCCTTAAAGCGGGCGCGGATGATGTCCGTGGCCTGCTCTTTTGAGATCTGGAAAGGAAGGATGAAGTCCGGACGGCGTTCTTTACTGATACGGCTGAAGATGACGCTCGGGCTTCCGCAGTAGATGCAGGTCGCCGAAGCTTCGCTTCCGTTAACGACGATCTCGCCGCCGCAGGAACTGCAGGCGTAAACGTGACATTCGAGGAATTCCTTTACCGCTCCGGTGTTCTCTTCCAGTTCTTTTCCATATGCTTCAACGCTTTCCGCGTCAAATGCACTTCCGCATGCTTCACAGACGACCCGACGGGAAACCGGATCGTAGTAGAGCGGATTACCGCAGTTTCTACAAAGTGTAGCCATTTCTTATACCGTCCTTATTCTTTCTGTCATCTTCCATTATACGATAAAGAATTTTGATGTCATGGAGAAGTTCTCCGAAATACCGTTTTTAATTCGCTATCTTACAGACTCTTTCACCATCCTTACAAAAGTGTAAGTACCGCGTAAGCGCCATCGATGGGACGGGGAACGGATCTTTTCTAGAATGAAAACATAAAGAAACGAAGCGAGGAAAAACGACATGAAAACTCTTCTTAAGATCGCAATTATGGTTATGGTAGCACTGGTCGTCGCAAAGCCGGTCAAGAGCTTGAAGCTTGCAAACTTCATCAACCACGGCCTCATCAAGACCATGAACATCGGCATCACAGAGATCGCGCTCGACAAGGACGAGTGCAGAGCGGCCGCAGCTGATATCGTGGAGAACAATAAGATCGAAGGCATGTCGGAAGAATCCGTCGCCAAGGAGATCTACGCACACATCTTCCTGCATGATGTTATCTCCGGAATGCCGTCGATCGTCAGAAACAACCCGCTCGTTTCCCGCCTTTATAACAGCACCTGCAACGGCATCGATCTCGAGGACTTCGGCGACACCTTCGTCCGCCAGATTGCATACTCGGTCATCTGGTTCCTGGCATAAGAAGAATAGGAAAACGAAAAGATATAAAGCGAAAAACAGGAAAAGCAGAAAAGCAAAAATGGGAGGCAGCGGTCACTTCTTCGGAAGGGCCGCTGTTTCATTTGAAGTGGCTGCGCTCCATTGCTTCCTGTATTCACGCGGGGAGACGCCGAAGAATTTCTTAAAGGTCTCGCTCATGTAGCTGACGCCGGAAAAGCCCGAAAGAGAACAGATCTCGGACATGCTCAGATTGCTCGACCGGAGATATTCGGCCATTTTCCTCGCGCGGAAATGCATGAGGTAGCTGATCGGCGATTCGCCGACATACTGCTTGAAGAGAAGGTTGCAGAGCGACTTGCTGATGTTGGCGGAAGAGGCGATCTCCTCTAAGGTCAGCGTCCGCTGGAAGTTGTTTGAGATGAAGTGCATCATATTCTTAAAAGTCTGCATTCTCGAATCCGACACTTCTTCCGGTCCGAGGATGCCGATGATCTCGGACCTTTTGATGATGAGGTCCCAGATCTGGAAGAACTGCTTCGTGATCTCAAAAGGGCAGTGGCGGATGGCCAGAAGGGAATGCATGAGGCTGTACATCTTATCGGTCATTTCATCAATGTCGCGGAACCGGAGATACGGCAGATCCTTATTATCGATGATCGGGCGCAGCGCCTGCATCTCGACGGCGACAGAGGAATTGAGGATCCCGGGGTGTGCGATGAAGATCACGTAACGGGCGGTCTGCTCTTCGATGGCCATACTGTAGTGGATCTGGTTGGAGTTAATGAAGATGGTATCGCCCTCTTCGAGCATAATGGTCTTGCCGTTGACGCTATAGGCCATCTTCCCTGATGTGACGGTGCACATCTCAATATCTTCGTGGAAATGCGGCACGCGCTCCCAAGTGACCTTCGGCTTGACCCAGCCCTCAAAAATGTAGGAAGGGAACTGCGGATCGTCATAGTTAACGATCTCCGAACCGTCTTCTCGCTTGATGATCAATCCCATGATGTCCCGATTCATAATTTACCTCATCTTCTACGGAATTATAACAATCTTCCAAAGGCGTGGAAGATTGTTATAAAAATGACATATAATTTATGTAGATTGGCACTTTTAATTACAATATACTTGCAAATGTAAGGAAAAGCAAGACTGAATCTGATTTTTCGGGAAGCCCCGGCGCCGGGACAGACGGAAACAGAAACAGGAACAGATCTTTTCATAAGGAATAAGAAAGGAGAAGGATCATGATCAGAGAGATTACTAAAGAAGATATTAAAGAGAGTGTGCGTGTGATCACGGAAAGATGCTTTCTCCAGAGCCAAAGCGCTGGGTGCCAGCAAGCTCAATATCGGGATCGTCGAGGAGAACGTGCGGCTTCGTAAATGGTACAAGTCCAAGGGATTCCTTCACATCGGCACGAAGAAGTTCGATTTCTTCCCGTTTACCTGCGGATACACGGAAAAGATGTTGTGATGTGATGGAAAACATGGGGAATCATGATTTTTGAAAAATCCCATGCCCCGCTGAGAGGCGGAAGGTCATGGGAAAATGAAGGACCTGAAGATCCCCATGCCCCCAAACAGAGCTTTTGAATAAGAATCGCATATAATCACTGCAAAATAGCACTTGCTGATGACGGATCCCGCATCTTTGGTAGAAGATCCGTCATGGGGAAATTCTGTTTTCAAAAAAGCACATGATTTTCTCGGAAAATGGTGGCATGGGGAATCGCACTTTTCAAAAGCTCCCATGACCGCTCCGGAAAAACCCCCGGAAAACAGCAGGAAAATCCGCATAAATATTACTAGAACTGCATAAACCAGTGCAGAAGACATATATAAGACAAGAGTAAAAAAGATAAGGGGAAACACAAATGGAAAACGCAATCGTAATGAAGAATGTCTGCAAGGATTTTAAGATCCTCAACCGCCACGAAGGCTTAAAGGGTAGCATCCGCGACCTGTTCTCGAGAGATTATAAGACGATCTCCGCAGTAAAAGATGTCTCTCTTGAGATCGCGCGGGGCGAGATCATCGGATATCTCGGGCCGAACGGCGCCGGGAAGTCGACGACCATCAAGATGATGACCGGCGTCCTTGAGCCGACGTCCGGCGATATCCTGGTCAACGGGGTCGTGCCGTATAAGGAAAGAACGAAAAACTCGGAGCACATCGGTGTCGTATTCGGGCAGAGAAGCCAGCTCTGGTGGTCGCTCCCGCTCATCGAATCCTTCCGGCTCCTGCGTGACATCTATATGGTTCCGAAGAAGGAGTACGAAGACATGCTTGAGCTGTACCGGTCGCTTGTCGACATCGAGCCGATCCTGCATAAGCCGGTCCGTCAGATGTCTCTTGGTCAGAGAACGCTGAGCGATATCCTCGCCGCGTTCCTCCACAATCCGGCCATCGTTTTCCTCGATGAGCCGACCATCGGTCTGGACGTTTCGATGAAGTCGAAGATCCGTGATCTCATTAAGGGCCTGAATCAGGAGAAAGGTACGACCGTTATCCTGACGACACACGACATGGGTGACGTCGATGCCCTCTGCAAAAGGATCGTGATCATCGACGAAGGCAAGAAGATCTACGACAACGATATCGACCACCTGAAGTCCTACTTTGGCTCCTACCGGACTCTGCGCATGCGTCTTTCTGATGACACTTGGGAAGAGCGCGTGATCGATGAGTCAAAGGAAGACGTCATGGACATCATCATGAAGAAGCAGAAGGAGCAGAAGATCAAAGACATCCAGCTCCAGGAGATCTCCACGGAAGAGGTCATTAAGAAGATCTACGAAGGAGGAAACTAAAAGATGAATCTGAAAAGACATCTGGCACTGACCCGGGCGGGGATCATGGAATCTCTCCAGTACCGTCTCGGCACCGCGGTCACGCTCTTTGCCAACCTGATATATCTGGTGCTGGTCTATTTCCTCTGGAAAGCGATCTACGCCTCTGCCGGTACGGACGTCGTGAACGGCATGACGTTTACCGACACCATGATCTACCTGATCCTGGCCACGGCTCTTTTTAACTTCCTCGAGATGTTCGTTGTCTGGGATATGAGCCGCTCGATCCAGTCGGGAAAGATCATTCTTGACCTTCTGAAACCGATGAACTTTCGGACCTATACTTTCTGGAGTTACTCCGGATCGCATGTCGTCCTCTTCGCACTGACATTCGTTCCGACCTTCATCGTCGTCATGATCGTCACGAACGGCGCGATCCCCATGGGGATCAATCTCCTGTACTTCGTGATCGCGACCGTGTTCGCCCTGATCGTCAACTTCAGTATGGAAATGATCGTCGCGACGATCTGCCTGTACACCGAATCCACCTGGGGCATCAACATCGTCAAAGAGACGATCGTCCTGCTGCTTTCCGGCGCATCGATCCCTCTGGCATTTTTCCCGGAAGTCTTCCGGCAGGTAGTCGAATATCTTCCGTTCCGTGCCGTCTACGACATTCCGCTGACGATCCTTCTGGAAAAGAATGGTACGGACACGCTCGAGGGTCTTCTTCCGATGTTCGGGCTGCAGCTTGCCTGGTGCGTCATCCTGACTCTGGCCGGCGTCCTGTTCTGGAATCATTCGGTCAGAAAGATCACCGTAAATGGAGGCTGATCCTGACGCCGTATCCTGAAGGGTGCCACGATACGAGTCCCTGACGCCGGATCCGATGACGAATAGACATAATTGGAGATATATAAAAATGAGTACGAATACTATAACAAAACAAAAGGAAAGAAGAGGCTTCGGTTTCTATGCGAGGATCTACAGAAAGATCCTCGTACAGGATCTCAAGAGCAAGATGAGTTACCGCGCTGACTTTGTGATCTCCACGATCGGCATGATCATGACGAACTTAAGCGGCTTTGTGACCTTCCTGATCCTCTTCAAAAACTTCCCGAGCATCAACGGCTGGGATTACCACCACATGCTCTTCCTCTACGGTTTTTCGCTGATAGCACTGACACCCGTGCAGTGTTTCTTCGACAACAACTGGAACCTGAGATTTCAGGTGCAGAGCGGTGACTTTATCAAGTACTGCTTCCGCCCCATCAATGTGTTCTTCTACTTCATGTCGGAGGTTTTCGATGTAAAAGGACTGGGCCAGCTCGCGTTCGGTGTCGGCACACTCGTCTATGCCTGGGTCAACATCGGCATTCCGGTGACGCCTCTTGTGATCTTAAAGCTCCTGCTGTTCCTCCTGACAGCATCGCTTTTCATGATCGCCATCATGAACGCGGCAGCCGCTACCTGTTTCTGGATCGTCGGTTCGGGATACGTAATGGTCATCATGTTCCGTTTTAAGGATTTTGCAAAATATCCGTCGAACATCTTTCACGGTGTGTTTAGGATCCTTTTCACCTTCGTGATACCGATCGCCTTTGTCGCTTACTACCCGAGCCTTGCGATCCTGGAATCGGACAATATTCCGGTCCTGACATGGTGCGCTCCTGCTCTCGGTGTCCTGTTCTTCTACTTGAGTTATAAGTTCTGGATGCTGGGCGTCAGAAAGTACGACTTTACGGGATCCTGATAAACCATAAAACCCACATAGAAAGTGTTTTCTTCATGCAGCGCAGCTTGAGGAGCGGCCGCGATCCGCAGAGGAAAACACGTTCTTTTTCTTTTCTTCTCAGGCGTTCGAAGACTCAGAGATAGAGTTCGGACATGAAGTACTGTTCCTGAAATTCGGTGCGCTTTAAGATCTCTTCGCGCGGGATCTTCGATCCGCTTACACTGACGATCCATTTATCTTCGTTATCGTTGAGACGATGAATGACGCCGACAACTTTTCCGGTATAAGTAATGATCGGTTTTTCGATTCCGAATACATAGACATCCTGCTCCGCACCATCGCCGCCGAGAACTCCGTCAACGTATCCGTAGTTGATCGGATAGATCATCTCCGGGTGACGCGGATGCGCGGAGCCGAGAGGTCGGTCGATACTGCCTTTGACGTGTTTTCCTATGGTGTCGCTATAATCCATATTCACGATCGGCATCCTGTAAACAGAAGTTTCCTCGTCACGGATCGTCGTCATCTTTTTCCAGAAAGTAAAACCGTATTTTTCATAAAGCCCCTCTTCATCCGAGGAGATATAAAGCGCTTTGTGATCCTGCTTTTTCGCAAGAGCATATGCGTGCTCCAAAAGCTTTCCCACGCGTCTTTGCCCGCGGTATTCCGGGAAGGTGTAAACGAATCCGACCCACGGTGTGATCGAAGGATCATCGATCTCGTCTTTCTCTGCATATGTGCAGAACGAGATGAGCGCGTCACCCTCTGTCAGTAATAGGAGTTCTGTTGATTCGCCGAAGTATTCAGAAAGCTTATTTTCTTGCAGAATCGAGCATAGATATTCCGCCGCGCGCCAGTCACTTTTTCTGATCTGTGCGAGCCAGTACTGCTGCTCTTTATCTTCAATCGAAAGGTAATGTAGTATCTTCATAGGACCTTCCTGTGATTTCATTTTCACTTCGTATTATAGCATTCACACATCGCCGGAAAAGCGTTTTTATACTTCCCGTATATTCATTTTGAAAGCCTATTTTTCTTCTCGAAAAGATCCGTTATTTGTGTCTTAAGTTGACAGTTTTTGTAGTTTCATTTACGCTTTTATTGGGTGAGGAGAAATCCAAATCAAGAAGGGTGGAAATAGGTTATGAGTAGAGTGAAAAAAGTATTGGCAAGCGCATTGATCGTGATCATGCTCGTTGTCATGGTGGTGCCGGCAACGGTTTCGGCAAAAGCTACGAGATATTGCTCGAAATGTGGTAGAGCTATGTCTTATCAGGGTGTATTGCCGCTATCCGAATTGGTGGCTATGATTGAGGTTTCATACGAGACACGTTATGGTCCTGTTGGACCGTATATTGGACAGTATACGGTTAAGGTAGTTCGCCATTACGCTTATGCGAGAGATGTTTACTATTGCTCGAAATGTAATAAAAAGGAATATGTCAGATTTAAGTATTTAGATTACATCACAGAGACAAGAGTCTGAGATATTGATCCATACTTTGAGCCTAGCGAAAAGCCCGTCTTCCGGCGGGCTTTTTGCTGTCCAAATATTTGGATGATTCACAAATTATAATCGAGTTAAGATCGATACTAAGCAAAGGAGGTTAGTTTAGAAAAAGTCCTCATAAGACGTAGATACATGACAGTTTTAGTTTTACAGCAAATGGTTATAGCAACTGTGAGGTGACAAAAATGAAGAGTGAATTCAATCGCAATGAGAAGTTAAAAGACCTGGCGGCTTCTGATTATGAACAGCGCCTTAATAGAGATGAGAAGAAGTACTGGAACGAAAATGAGAATGATTGCTTATCGTTATTTCCGGGACGGATGCTTTCGCAGTTCAATGCGCTGATCAGTAAGCTCCTTCTTTGTCAGGTGGAAGTAGAAACAGATCCATCGGATAAAGTAAAAGAAGTCATCGGCGAGATGCATCTCGGATCTTTTCTCTACTTCATGATGGAAGAGAAAAGACCACCTGTAAAAGACGTCATTGTTTTTACAGAGGGATCGCTTCGAATAGGAGAATTTCATGAGAGTGGAAATGAGATCGTTTTCCGGTTTTTAAACGCAGGAAAACTTCTGATCGGAACACTCGAAAAGAAAGAGTCGGAAAGTGATCCGATGAAGATTGTTATCAATGTGTATTATCTTAGTTTCTGATATGAAATAATGCTCTCTTGTTTTGCATCGGCGCTAGTGTTATTCTGAACATGAACAATCATTCAGTCAAACCAAAGTGCCGATGTAAAGGAGGAGACAGTATGCCCAGATCAAGAGAGCAGAATGAAGAATTAAGAGAAAGATCGAAGACGAATATCCTTTCTAAATCCGTTCCGTATTTTGCGAAAAACGGTCTCGAGGGAACGAAGATCGGAGATCTTACCAAGCGCATACAGATCTCCCAGGGAGCACTTTATGTGTACTTTAATTCGAAGGAAGATCTGTATCGCGAACTGGTGAAATACTGTCAGGAAAAAGTCACCACAGAAGACCTTTTGAATTATGGTGAAATGGATGTTCCTGCTATCAGAAAACTGCGTTATGTTTCGGATCATATTTTGAAAAAACTTTCGCAGGATAAGATGTATGTTTACTATATGATACTCGCTCTCGAAGATCTCGCAAAAGGCCGCGGACACGATGAAAACCAGCTGTTCGATCTTTTGAAGAATATCATAAAAGAAGGACAGAAGGACGGATCTTTTCCAAAAGGAAATACAGGAAAGATCGCGGATTATTATTTAAGTGTTGTATATATTTTCAGCGTGAAAAAATGCAACGATATGAATTGTGAGATGCTGAATTCTTCTGAACTCGAACGAGTCGTTAGAGGCTGATCATAGTAGAAAATACTCCACGAATGTAACGAACAGTGCGCGAATAATCGGCATTTTGTACATAGTTAAAAAAACATTAATATGCTATAATGACACTGCATCATGAAGAGATGATGTAGATTTAATTGCAGAAATTTCTATCAGAATCGCATTAAATGGAGGATACTCGAAATGGTTAAAGAGAGTGCAAACAAAGAAGCTGTTAAGGCTGTTGCTGCAGAAGTAAAGCCTGTAGAAGCTGCTAAGAAAGAAGAAGTGAAAAAGGCTGCTCCGGCTGCTAAGAAGGCTCCGGCTAAGAAGGCTGCTGCTAAGAAAGCTCCGGCTAAGAAGGCTGCTGCTAAGAAGGCTGCACCGGCTAAGAAAGCTGCTCCGGCTGCTAAGAAGGCTGCTCCGGCAAAGAAAGCTGCTGCTAAGAAGGCTCCGGCTAAGAAGGCTGCTGCTAAGAAAGCTCCGGCAAAGAAAGCTGCTAAGAAGCTCGGTAACATTATCTTCGAGTTTGACGGCCAGCAGATCGATATCAAGGCCATCCAGAAGAAGGCTTCTAAGTTCGACGGTGATGTTTATGTAGTAGCCGGCGAGAAGAAGATCTACGACAAAGATGGTAAGGCTGTAGAGCTCTTCTAATTCTTTCGAATAAGAAATATCGAAAGCGGCTGTCAGAAATGGCAGCCGCTTTTTTATGCCCAATTTGATCTCGCTCTTCATTCTCATTTTCTTCCTTGGCTTCTTTTTCGAATGAAGTTTACAAAATAACGCTTATATCATCTTGTTTTCAAAATCGATGCCGTTGTTCAATGAGTGCACAAGAAATTGTGTAGCCAATAAATCATCAAGAGGTAAGATGGAAAACCATGGATAGTCTAGTAAGAGAACTCCTTGCGAGAAAACTTTCTTTAGAAAGAGCGATTGAGAAAGCGCAGAAAGCGATCAACTCAGCTCCAGATGGGAGACTCTATGTTGACGCAAGTCGTAAGACGCCGCAGTATTACTGTGTGAGTGATTGCCCATCGAAACGAGTGTATATTCCTCAGAAAGAGAAAGCAGTGATTTCCGGACTCGCAGGTAAGGAATATGCAGAAAAGATCATATCTAAAGCGCAGAAAGAGATGAAGATGATAGATCGGTATTTGATGCACCTAAATGGAGATAGTGCGGATCTTTTGTATTCGAGATTGCCTGATTCAAGAAAGAATCTCGTCGCTCCGATTCTCTTGGATGAAGAGACATCCCGCATTCGTTGGAGTTCTCAGAATTATGAGCGTTCCGACAGTCACAAAGAACATTTGAAATTTCAAACACGCAAAGGGGATCTGGTCCGTTCCAAATCAGAAGTGTTCATTGCCAATACATATTTTGATTATGGGATACCTTATCGATACGAAGCGGCCTTGCCGTTGAAGAATCATATCACATGTCATCCGGATTTCACTATCCTTGATATCAGTCATCACCGTATTGTATATCACGAACATCTCGGTGGCTTAGATAAACCTGACTATGTCGCGGATCAGATATGGAAACTGAATGAATACCGCAAGAATGGTATTTTCCTTGGGAAGAATCTAATCATTACATTTGAAACAGAAGAGTATCCTTTTGATTCCGAGCAGTTTCGCAGAAGTGCACGAGAGATCTTCCTGCAGTAAGAAGTTAAAAGCAACCATGAGAATGCCGTAAGAAAAAGAGAAACTGAAAAATTTACGGCAGCGTTTGAACCGCGATGCCGTAAAGAAATTCATTTTCTCATTTTATACGGCAATTATCAGCCCGAATGCCGTAAAAATGAGTTTTTCTTTATTTGTACGGCAGTTGAAGGGTCAAGTCCATATTTGTGTGTAAATTCAAAAACCTGCATATTCTCTGTCTGACTATGCCGCCTTCATCAGCGCCAACTGTTCTAGCGCAATGCTTCTCAGTTTAGGGAATGTATCTGCAC
>JAEEGH010001332.1_pt1 | contig 71843 bp, 56 predicted proteins | sample 9134181 | NCBI WGS metagenome assembly JAEEGH01 (sample SAMN16246544, study PRJNA631951) | gut metagenome | biome: gut microbiome; feature: rumen; material: DP-attached | host: Bos | place: Iran: Karaj | collected 2018-10 | reverse complement strand
AGCTGATTTCTTAGTCATGGAGAGCAGACGATGGGGCGAAACTCGCCTTTTACTTTTAAAAGATGAACGCGGCTCTAAATGGATCACTGTCGCGAAGGGGCTTTTAACCGGAGCGGAGGAAGGCGACCGTTTTCACCTGCACGCATCGACACGGTCACTGCGCGAAGAATCACAGAGAAGCAACTTTTCACCGTTTCGTTATTGGAAGGCCCGCGGCGTCCGCGGAGAGCTACGAGATGGCAGAGATATTCGTACGTTGCCAAAACTCTTTTCTATCCACACGATCCGACAGTCTCTGCGCTTGCGGATTCAGACGCTGCCGTTTATCTGCCGTGCTTTGACGGCAGCCGTTCTTCTGGGCGACCGAGATCCGAGTATCAGCGAGGATTTTCGACGCTGGGGAATTAGCCATTATCTTGCCGTATCCGGCTGGCATGTCAGTTTTGCCATTGTCCTCGCGGCAATTGTGTTGAACAAAACTCGTTTTCGTTTTATTCTTGCTTCGCTTTTTCTGTGGACATATTGCTGCATCAGCGGCATGTCAGCCAGCGCTGTACGCGCTTCGATCATGCTCCAGGTCAGCTTGTTCGGAGCCGCCTGCGGAACAGGTTCGTCAGGATTGAATTCTGTCGGACTTGCCGGAGTCATCATGCTTCTGCATAATCCCTGGGTATGTTACGATCTGGGATGGCAGCTGTCCGTTCTTGCCGCTGCCACTGCTATAATACTGCAGCGTTTTAAGAGCTCATGGTCGTCTCTGCTGACATCGCCGTTGATGTGGCTTATCGCTTCACCGCTTGTCGCGCCGAACGCAGGCGGTATTTTCATTTCATCATTGCCTATCAACGCGATGGCGACCGCTTTGTTCAGTTTCGTTCTTCTTTTTACGGTTCTGTGTTCAGTGCCATTGTTGACAGGTATAGGATTAGTCTTTCCGGCTACGTGCGCAGAGCAACTGTTTCGAGTTTGGGCACAGGCCGCAGATCAATGGGTTCGCTGGATTCCTTTGGCACTGCCCGTCAACTTTTTTCCGGTCTGGCTGTGCGGAGGGCTTTTCTTTATGCTGCTGGCGCTGTCCATGAAAATCTCACTTTGGAGAACCGTTATTTTTGCTTTGACAGGCAGTTTTATGCTATATCTTCTCTGCGTATAACTGAGAACTGTCATTATGCTCAGAGGTCGTCAAGTACATGAATTCTAAGATTACCATAGGCGGCATTTCAGTTGATAATCCGCTTTTTCTTGCACCGCTTGCCGGTGTCAGTCTGTCAGGAGTACGCAGTCTCTTTCGTCTTCTTGGCGTCGGATTAACTCATACTGAAATGATCAGCAGCACGGGATTGCTTTACGGAGGTGTAAAAACCTGGCGTATGCTCGACCACTCAGCTGAAGAGGAACCGCTCGTATTACAGCTGTTTGCAACCGATGCGGACAGCCTGTGCCGCTCGGCGGAGCTGAGTTTAAGAGACCATTCATTCGCCGGTTTCAGCATCAACATGGCCTGTCCAATGCCAAAGATCGTCAAACGAGGTGCAGGCAGTGCGCTGCTTCAGCAACCGAACAAAGCTTTTGCAATGGTCAGGAGTCTAAAAACATTCGGTCTTCCCGTCTGGCCCAAAATCCGCAAAATCATCCCCGACAGCACGTACAGCCTGGACACTTTTCAATTTACCGGTGGGCTTCTCGAAGCAGGCGCTGATAATGTGACGATCCACGGCCGTACGCCGGCGCAACGCTACGAAGGCGCAGCAGACAGAGAAGAAGTCATCAGAGCGGCACGGCTCTATAATGGTTTGATCACCGCCTCGGGCGATGTTTACACGCCACAGGACGTAAAAGACTATCTTGAAGGAGGCTGCGTGGCGGTCGTTGCCGCCCGCGGTGCTGTAGCAAACCCCTTTATGGTAGTGCAAACTTTGCGCCTTTTAGGGTATAATACACTGGCGCTGAGCGAAGATCCTTCGCTGGAAGAACGGGCAAAACTCCTGGTCAGTTTTGCCGATACGCTTCATCTTCTTCATGCTGAGAGCATTGCGCTTGTGCTTCTGAAACGTTTTATACCCGGTTTTTTCAGAGGCAAAACAGGCACAACTGAGTTTAAGAGAAATCTGGCCGTCGCTAAGGACTGGAATGCTGTTTACGAGCTCCTTTTGGACTGGCGGTCGTATTTTGAAAGGAGTCGTTAGATCCATGGCAGATATTTCCACAGTGGGAGCGCCGGAAACTGAGATTCTCAGACAACGCATCGACAAACTGAACAGACTTCGTCAAGAAGAAGGGTATAACCCTTTTGAGAACGAAAAATGGGAAGTCGACAGCACTGTATCCGCTGTCAGAGCCAAATATGATTATCTGAAAGAAGAAGAGGCGTGCCCTGAAGATAAACTTTCCCTGGCAGGGCGTTTAATGACGCTTCGTCGTCAAGGTAAAGCCGCGTTTGCAAATTTACAGGACGAAACGGGAACGATTCAAATTTACTTCCGTTATGATACACTGGGAGAGAAAGAGTACACGTTCTTTAAAAAGTGGCTCGATTCAGGGGATATAATCGGACTCTGCGGACACCCTTTCAGAACGAAACGCGGCGAACTGACCGTCGCAGTAGAGAATTTCCGACTGCTTACGAAGGCCCTTCGTCCTCTGCCTGAAAAGTGGCACGGACTGACTGATCTTGAAATCCGCTATCGCAAGCGCTACCTTGACCTGATCGTCAACCCCGAAGCCCGCGAAGTGTTCCGCAAGAGAGCAAAGATCATTTCGAAGTTCCGTGAAGTCCTCGAAAAGCACGGAACGCTTGAAGTTGAAACTCCGGTCCTGTCGTATCTGGCTGGCGGCGCAAACGCGCGTCCGTTCATTACCTATCATAACGCGCTGAACGCGAACATGTACCTTCGTATCGCTACGGAACTGTACCTGAAACGTCTTGTCGTCGGAATGATGGGACGCGTCTATGAACTCAGTAAGGATTTCCGCAACGAAGGCATGGACCTGACGCACAATCCCGAGTTCACCATGATGGAAGTGTATTGGCCCTACGCCAATTACGAGGACATGATGGACCTCACCGAGGAGCTTATTCGCGAGTCGTGCGTTGCCGCAAACGGTTCTGCTGTGATCGAACGCAACGGAGTGAAGCTTGATTTCGCACAGCCGTTCCGTCGCGCGACGATGGTCGAACTGGTCAAAGAAAACTGCTCCGTCGATTTTGATTCGCTTTCCGACGAACAGGCCCGTGAGGAGGCTCGCAAGCGCAACGTCGAAATCACGGGGCACGAATCGAAGTTCAAGATCCTGACGATGTTCATGGAGGAGTTCGTTGAAGAAAAACTTGTCCAGCCGACGTTTGTAATGGGACATCCAGTTGAGATCAGCCCCCTTTCAAAGAAAGACCCGGAGCATCCCGACTATACTCATCGTTTCGAGCTTTTCTGCTGCGGAAAAGAGCTGAGCAACGGCTACAGCGAGCTGAACGACCCGATCGACCAGAAGGCTCGTTTCATCGATCAGGCACAGAAAAAGAGCGAGGGTGAGGACGAGACGCACCCCTACGATGAGGATTTCGTCGAGGCTCTGGAAGTCGGACTGCCGCCTACAGGCGGGCTGGGAATCGGCATGGACCGTGTTGTGATGTTCCTCACGAACTGCCGCTCGATACGCGATGTCATCCTGTTCCCGACGATGAAACCGGTCGAGAACAAAACTGCCGAAAAAGAGGAAGAAGAGGAGTTGTAATCACTATGACAGCTTGTGCCGTGTACCGCACAAGCTGTCTTTTTTACTTCGGTACGCACTTGAATGAAAAACGATTCAGAGTTAAAATTCAGCTTATTCAAATGTATGAAATGACAAAGCGTCTCTCAGTTATGGCAGCGGTGACGGACGTTCCGTCGCCGCTCTCTGTTGTGAGAGGGCCGAATGACAGATGAAGGAGGCGAATTCATATGGAAGAAGACGAACTGCGGGAGCGCTACCATCATCTCGTTGATGAACTGAACCATCACGGTTATCTGTATTACGTTCTTGATGCTCCTGAAATAGAGGACGATCAGTATGACGCGTTGATGCAGGAACTCCTGAAGCTAGAGAAGACGCACCCTGAATGGATTCGCGCCGATTCACCGTCGCGACGTGTCGGCGGCGCTGTCTTGGATTCGTTCCAGAAGGTGACTCATTCGCAGCCGATGCTCAGTCTTGAAGACGTTTTCTCAAAGGAAGAGCTACACGAGTGGCTTTCCCGGGCCGCTCAGGGCGTCGAAAAGGAATGGATCCCCTGGTGCTGTGAGTTGAAAATCGACGGTCTGGCAGTCTCACTGATTTATGAAGACGGTCTTTTTGTCCAGGGGTCGACTCGCGGCGACGGTCATGTCGGAGAAGACGTTACTGAGAACTTGCGTACAATCAAAGATCTGCCTTTAAGACTCTCAGGAAATGTTCCTGGGCATCTTGAACTTCGCGGCGAAGTCTATATGAGCAAAGACGGATTCGCTAAACTGAACGCTGAACGAGAAGAAGCAGGCCAGCCGCTTTTCGCCAATCCGCGCAACGCCGCTGCAGGAAGTCTTCGCCAGCTTGATCCGTCAATCGCTGCCAAAAGGAATCTGCGCTTGTTCGTTTATTATCTGCAGGCACCTGAAAACCGGGATTTGCACAGTCAATCTGAAATACTGACCTGGTTAAAAGAGCGCGGGCTGCCGGTTCAAAACGCGTGGTCCGTCGTTCAAACGGGAAGTCAGGCAAGTGAGTTTATCGACGAATGGGAACAGAAGCGTTACGGACTGCCGTACGCAACAGACGGCGTCGTCTTTAAGTCAGAAAAAATTGATTACTGGAGTGTTCTTGGCAATAACGTCAAGACCCCTCGCTGGTCCGTGGCATATAAGTATCCGCCTGAAGAACGCCAGACACGCCTTGAGAGCATCGAAATTTCCGTGGGCCGTACGGGGGCGTTGACGCCGGTTGCAAATTTGCAGCCTGTTCTTATTTCCGGAACTATCGTCAAACGCGCCAGTCTTCACAACGAAGACGAAATTCAGCGCAAAGATATCCGTGTGGGCGATATGGTCTGGGTGCGCAAAGCGGGGGAGATCATCCCGGAAATCGTGCGTGTTGAAGTTAAAGAACGTACAGGCTCCGAGTGCGTATTTTCCATGCCGCAGGTTTGCCCTGTTTGCGGAGCGACAGTTGTCAGGCTGCCTGATGAAGCGGCGTGCCGGTGCCCGAATAAATCGTGTCCGGCCCAATTGACTCAGGGATTGATCCATTTCGCCTCACGGCAGGGAATGAACATACAGGGACTTGGCGAAAGCCTGGCCTCTCAGCTCGTGCAAAGCGGTTTGGTCCGCCAATTCAGCGATTTATACACATTGCGTGTTGAGCCATTGATCAAGCTTGAGCGCATGGGGGAGAAGTCGGCTGTAAAACTGCTCACCGCTATCGAAAAGTCCAAAGAGCGCCCTTTGCGTTTTCTCTTAACGGCTCTGGGGATCCGGGAAGTCGGTGCAGGCGTCGCAGCGGAACTGGCAAAACAGTTCGGTTCCGAGGAAGCACTGGCTTCAGCTGATGAAGAGCGCCTTGCATTGATCAACGGTGTTGGTCCGTCGATCGCTCGCTCCGTGAAAGCGTTTTTTGAAGAGACTCATAATCAGGAAATGCTCTTTAAATTGCGCGCCGCAGGCGTTTGCATGAAAGAGGCCATGCCGGCACGGACTGATGAAGGCCCGTTGTCTGGCAAGACATTCGTTTTCACAGGCGAGCTTAGCCGTATGTCGCGGCCGAAAGCACAGGAACTCGTTGCCTCGCTTGGCGCAAAGGCCTCCAACTCTGTCAGTAAAAAAACATCATTTGTCGTCGTTGGTTCAGAGCCCGGGAGCAAGGCTGAAAAAGCACGCACACTCGGGGTCACGATCCTTGATGAAGAAGCCTTTTTCTCTATGATAGAAAATTTATCAGATAAAAATCAGGAGGAATAAAGAATGCCAAGACTTACAAACGAAGAGGTCATGAAAGTCGGCAAACTTGCTCGGCTTGAAATAGCGCCCGAGGAACTTGATTCTTTGGCCACACATTTCAACACGATACTCGACTATTTTTCCAAACTCGAAGAACTCGATCTTGACGGAGTCGATCCCTTTACGATGGAGGATACGCAACCGATGCGTCTTCGTGAGGACGAGGTCAGAACGTATGACAATCGGGAAGGGATTTTGGAGCAGTCGCCTTCACGTGAGGGCGATTTCATCAGAGTGCCCAAAATTGGGGGAGACAAGTAAATGGAACTCTACAAACTCTCAGCTGTCGAAATCGTCAGAGGCATCAAAAATCACGATTTCAGCTGCACGGATGTTGTTAAATCATGCCTTTCGCGCATTGATGAACTCGAACCTCATATCCATGCGATGCTCTGCGTAGCGAATCAGAGTGCGCTGACCCGTGCCGCAGAAGTCGATTCTGCGGTTGCTGAGGGAAGAGATTTAGGTCCGATGATGGGGGTTCCTGTCATCCTCAAGGACAACCTGTGCACGAATAACATGCCGACAACGTGCGCGAGTAAAATCCTTGAAAACTGGATACCGCCGTATAACGCCACGGTCGTCGATAAATTGCTTCAGGCCGGCGTCGTCGTCTTGGGGAAAGCGAACTGCGACGAGTTTGCTATGGGAGGTTCGACAGAACATTCCGCTTATGGTCCGACGATGAACCCGTGGGATTATACTCGCGTCCCCGGCGGCAGTTCCGGCGGCAGCGCCGCTGCCGTAGCCGCCGGCTACGCGCCTGTTTCTCTCGGCAGCGATACAGGCGGCTCGATCCGCCAGCCTGCGTCGTTCTGCGGCATTTACGGGCTCAAACCCACCTATGGGCAGGTCAGCCGCTACGGACTCGTCGCTTTTGCCTCGTCACTCGATCAGATCGGTCCGTTTACTCGTACAGCCGAGGATATGAAACTGATTATGTCCGTCATCTGCGGTTTTGACGCGCTTGATTCGACATGCGAAAATCGTCCTGTACCTGAGTTCGTTCTCTCGGAGAATCCATTCAAGGGCAAGAAAATCGGTGTTTTGAGCAAGCTCGTTGACGGTAAGCTGACGCCTGATCTGCAAGCGGCCATGAAAGCGCAAATCGAACAGTGCCGCAACCTGGGGGCAGAGATCATCGAAGTCGCACTGCCCAAGGCGCTTGAATACGGCTTGGCCTGTTACTACATCCTCGCTCCCGCGGAAGCGAGCTCCAACCTTGCCCGGTATGACGGCGTACGATATGGCATGGCATGGAAAGATGCTCATTCGCTGCTTGAACTCTATGTCAAAACACGTGCCGTTGGTTTTGGTCCCGAAGTGAAACGCCGTATCCTTACCGGAACGTATGTTCTCAGTTCCGGGTTTTACGACGCCTATTATCTAACTGCCCAGAAGGTACGCAAAGTCATCAAACAGGAGTTCGCGGAAGCGTTCAAACAGGTTGATGCCATCCTTCTGCCCGCGTCGCCAACCCCCGCCTTTAAAATCGGAGCGATGAGTACGCCGCTTGAAATGTACATGGCCGACGTTTTCACGATTCCCGTCAACCTTGCCGGTCTGCCTGGTATTTCTTACAATACCGGCTTTAATGATGATCAACTACCGCTGGGTATGCAGTTGATCGGCCCCCGCTGGTCAGACGCAGCCCTTCTTGACATGGCTGCGACACTTGGAAAGCATATCGAGGGCAAAATCGCAGAAGGAGGTGCCCGATAAATGGCTCTTGAATTCACGACCGTGATCGGCCTTGAAATCCACATTCAGCTGAATACGAAAACAAAGATCTTCTGCGGCTGTTCGACTGACTATATCGGAGCCGTGCCGAATACCCATGTTTGCCCCGTCTGCACAGGTCAGCCGGGAGCGCTGCCGGTCCTGAACAAAAAAGTCGTCGAGTTCGGCGTGCGCGGCGGAATGGCTCTGAACTGCACGATCAACAAACTGACCCGCTTTGACCGTAAGAACTATTTCTACGCCGACCTGCCCAAAGCGTACCAGATTACAGAGTATTATGTCCCCATTGCCGAGCACGGTTATCTGACGATCACCGGCGACGACGGCAAGCCGCGCCGTATCGGCATCACGCGACTGCACCTTGAAGAAGACGCCGGAAAGCTTGTTCATGGGGCCGCTGACGGCCGTATCGTCGGTTCCGTGCAGTCCTTCGTTGATTACAATCGCGGCGGCGTTCCTCTAGCCGAAGTCGTCTCCGAACCTGATATCACTTCGCCGCGCGAAGCGAAAGAGTATGTTTCCGCAATGCGCCAGCTTGTGCGCTATCTTGGGATTTCGGACGGAGACATGGAGAAGGGCTCGATGCGAGTTGATGCCAACATTTCCCAGAAGGTTTCCGACGGTCGCTGGGGCAACCGCGTCGAAGTGAAAAACATGAATTCGCTCAAAGCACTTGAGCGCGCTCTGGAGTACGAAACACTGCGCCAGCGTGACCTGCTCACACGAGGGGAGACGATCGCTCAGGAAACGCGAAACTGGGACGATGCCGACGGTATTACGACTCCCTCGCGCAGCAAGGAAGAATCGAACGATTACCGTTATTTCCCTGAACCGGACCTGCCTCCGCTGCTTCTCGATGACGCATACATCGAACATATCCGCGCTACGATGCCTGAATTGCCCGACGCGAAAAGAGCCAGATTTGAAGCGGATTACAAACTCCCTTACGAGGATATTCTTGTCCTGACCGAGACACCTGAAACAGCGGCATATTATGAAGAGGTCGTCAAAGCGGGAGCCGATCCAATCAGAGCTTCAAACTGGGTACGCACGGACGTGCTGAGGATCCTCAAAGAACAGAACAGGACCATCGACAACGCGCCGATCACACCTGTCGTTTTAGCGGAACTCGTCAAGCTCGTAGACGGCAAAAAGATTTCCACGACCGCTGCAAAAGACGTCTTTGAAAAGCTCGTTGTTGAAAACGTGTCACTCGAACAGGCGATCAAGGCCTGCGGTGTCCAAATCGGAGCCGTTGAGGGCGATAAACTGAAGGGTATTATCGAGACGATTGCGGCGGCAAATGCCGATGTCGTCGAAATCATTCGTTCAGGCCAGGACAAAAAGGATAAAAAAATGAAGTTCCTGATGGGACTGGTCATGAAAGAAAGTCGCGGTCAGGCAAAACCTGATGAAGTTTTGAAAGCCTTGAATGAATTTTTTTCAAAAAACTAGTGTGCAGTCGCGATAAATCTGTTAAAATAGACGAGTATGATTTAAACTAAACGTAGAAATTTGGCATGTGCCAAAATTTCGAGGAGGTAGGCAAAACATTATGGGAATCAAAACAGAGGATATCAGAAGCATCGCTCTCGTTGCCCACGGCGGCTCCGGTAAAACCACACTCGCCGAAGCTCTGCTCTTTGACGCGGGCGTTATCAGCCGCAGAGGAACTGTCGAAAACGGCAATACGGTTTCCGACTATACGGCAGAGGAACAGAAGCGCCATATTTCGATCGGCACCTCGCTTTTGAATTTCGACCACAAAGGCAAGAAAGTTTTCGTGCTCGATGTCCCCGGTTACGCGGATTTCGTCGGTGATCTGCGCAGTTCGCTGCGTGTTTCCGGTTCGGCCGTCATGCTCGTCAGTGCAGTTGACGGTGTTGAAGTTCAGACAGAAAAAGCCTGGGAATTCGCTAATGAATTCGAGACCTCGACCATCTTCTTCATCAATAAGATGGATCGTGAAAACGCTGACTTCAACGGCGTCTTTGAACAGATTCGCAAGGATCTGACGAAAAACGCCTATCGCTTTATGCTTCCTATCGGCAGCGAAAGCACCTTCAAGGGCGTTGTCGACGTGCTCAAGGATATCGCCTACATCTATAACGATGACTCCGGTAAATACGAAGAGCACGGCGTTCCCGAGGATATGGTTCCCGATGCGCACCGCGCCCGCGGTTACCTTGTCGAGGCTATCGTCGAAGAAGACGAAGAGATGATGCTTCGTTACCTGGACGGCGAGGACATCCCGATCGACGAACTTCTTCCTGTTTTGCAGCGTTGCATCTACAAATGCAAGATTTTCCCCGTTATTCCCGGCTCGGCTGCAAAGAACATCGGCGTCAAGCAGTTGATGGATTTGATCGTCGATTACCTGCCCAGCCCCCTGGAGATGCGAGAGCGTCCCGCTGTGAAAGGCGGCGAGAAGGAGATCACCATCAAACCTGATGACAACGCCACGTTCAGCGGTCTCTGCTTTAAAGTTCTCGTCGATCCCTATGTCGGCAAGCTTTCGTACATTCGCGTCAATTCTGGCCGCCTGACTACAGACGAACCGATTTTCAACGTCAGTACAGGCGATGAGGAGCGCGTCAGCACGTTCAAGATCATGCAAGGCAAGGACAGTGTCGACGTGAAGGAAGTCACGACAGGTATGATCGTCGCTATCCCTAAACTGCAGAGCACCAAGGCCGGCGACACGGTAGGGAAGTCGGGCAGCACCGTCCAGTATCCGAAGATCAAATTCCCCAAGCCGATTTTCTCCGTTGCCGTCGATCCCGAGTCGCGTGCCGATGAAGATAAGCTCGGTTCAGCCATCCGCCGCATTGCTGAAGAGGACCCGACGATCACGTTCGAAAAGAACGCCGAGACGGGCGATAATATTCTTTCCGGCATGGGCAACATGCATATCGATATCGTCCTTGAAAAACTCAAGGAGCGTTTTGGCGTCAAGCTGAACACTCGCGTTCCCCAGGTGGCCTATCGCGAGACGATCCGTAAATCCGCCAAGGCTCAGGGCAAACATAAGAAGCAGACCGGCGGCCACGGCCAGTACGGCGACGTGTATATCGAGTTCAGCCCGCTTGAGCGTGGTGAAGGTTTTGTCTTTGAGGACAAGATCACAGGCGGCACAGTTCCGCGTCAGTACATTCCGGCCGTAGAAAAAGGCCTTCGTGAGTGCCTGACCAAGGGCGTACTCGCAGCGTTCCCGACGGTCGATTTCAAGGCCTCACTGTACTTTGGCTCCTATCATGATGTCGATTCATCAGAAATGGCGTTCAAGACTGCCGCACATCTTGCGTTCAAGAAGGGCATGGCTGAAGCTGCGCCGATCCTCCTTGAGCCGATCATGGACGTCAAAGTCATCGTTCCGGATCAGTACCTTGGCGATGTCATGGGCGATTTCAACACCCGCAGGGGCCGTATCATGGGTGTCGATACACTTGGACATCTCCAGGTCGTCAACGCTCAGGTTCCGCAGGCAGAGATGTTCCAGTACGCGATCCAGCTTCGCTCCATGACCTCCGGTAGAGGCAGCTTTGAGATGTCGTATTCCCATTACGATGTCGTACCCGAAGAAGTCAGTAAAAAGATCGTGGCCGCCCGCCAGGGCCTTCTGACCGACGAAGAAGAGTAGAGAATAGCATGAAAAGGCTTGTTTTCCTCTCATGGGAGACAAGCCTTTTTCCAAACAACTGTTTCGATTGACAAGAGGTGCAGATATGAAAAAAATCTATCTTTATGGCAACTGGAAAATGAATATGTCTTTGTCTTCAACAGCTTCATTTGCTCAGGACTTTCTCCAGGCTCTGCGCGAAGAAGCTGCTTTAACGGAAAACACCGAATTCTGCGTGTTTGTACCCTTTACGTTGATCCATAAAGCAGTCCAGGAGTTCAGACCATTTGCTGTCGGCGCGCAGAACGTCAGCGAATATGACAGCGGTGCTTATACGGGTGAAGTCTCGGCCGATATGCTTAAAGAACTCGGCGTGAACACGGTGATTGTCGGACATAGTGAACGTCGTCACATTTATGGCGAATCTTCGCAGCAAGTCGGCGATAAAGCCGCAAAGTGCGTTGAAAACGGGCTTGTTCCTGTCATCTGTGTCGGAGAAACCCTGGAAGAACGTGAAGCCGGAAAAACACTTGAAGTCATCCGCGAACAGCTTAACGCAGCCGTTGAAAAACTGCCTGATAAAGCACGATATCTTATTGCGTACGAACCTGTCTGGGCCATCGGTACCGGACGCGCCGCAAGCGCTCAGGATGCTGAAGAAGTCTGTGCCTTCATCAAGCAGCGAGTTAACGTGCCCGTCCTTTATGGAGGTTCGGTCAAGCCTTCCAATTCTGCCGAACTTTTCTCTCAGCCGTCAATCGACGGCGGTCTGATCGGCGGAGCGTCTCTTGTCGCAAATGACTTTATTGCCATCCTGAAAAACTATAGAAACACTTGTGTTTAATAGTCCTAAATTGTTTGAGGACAAACATAAATTCCATTCTAATTTTGCAAGACGCAACATAAGATACATTATAGGACACGATATTAAAATTCAAGAGGAGGTCAAAACATGACTAAAACGAAAAAGATCATTTACGGCACTCTTGGCGCGCTTTTTCTTCTGAACATCCTCTATACCGTTTTCGGTAATCAGGTCTCGACGATGAGATCGGAAGTCGTTGAAGTGAAAAAGATCGCTGAAAAAATCGACGGCAAAAACAACGAGGTCAGTCTCACATCTGAAATTGCCGCACTTCGTGCGGAACAAAAAGCTATGCAGAACAAAATTGCCGAACTTGAAACATCCGTTAAGCAGCTTGCATCGGCAGAACGCAGTCGCTTGCAGGCTGAAATTGAGCTATTGTCGAAGCAGGTCCAGAACCTGAACGCGAAATAACCACATTTTTGACAGAGACATCTTTCATATACACAGCCAGAGGTATTCGTATGAGACCGCATATCACAGTTATTGAACCGGAAGGCCCGGAAAAGTGGTTTTCGGCTCTTGCCGGGATTGCGGATGTCGAGTACTTTTATCCGCATGGTCCGGTTAAACCGGAACAGATCGACGAAATTCTGCTTCGCTCTGACGGCGTCATTATCACATCCGCTACGGCAATCAGTAACGAACAGTTGGATCGTGCTTCCCGGCTGAAGATCATCGCGAAATGCGGCGGTCCGCCTTCAAATATCGACATCGCTCATGCCGGCACGCGAGGTATCGCTATAACCTGTGTTCCTCGCGCCAATACGACTTCGATTGCAGAATACACCGTCATGCTGATCATGGCAGCCCTCAGACGCTTTGATCTTCATATCGGCGTGATTCGTCAGGGAAAATGGCGCGCCCCCGGTTTTCTGCTTGGACATGATTTAAAAGATGCCGTTGTGGGAATCGTCGGTCTTGGCACAATAGGACTGGAAGTCGCACGCAGACTGTCTGTGTTCGGTTGTCAAATCTTATCCTTTTCTCCTCACGCCAACCGCAATGAAGGTTCTGCTTTAGGTGTGACTTTTTGTGATTCTCTCGAAGAGCTCTTACCACGTTGCGATGTTATCACGATCCATAACAAAGTAACGCCGCAAACGACCGGCTATTTCAACGAACACTGCTTTTCGCTGATGAAAAAAGGAGCAGTTTTTATCAATACTGCACGAGGCGCATTGGTCGATGAAGAGGCACTATCCGCCGCTCTCTTGAACGGTCAACTTTCTGCTGCTGCGGTCGATGTCTTTCAAACTGAACCGCCCCCCGAATCCTGTAGTCTTCTTGATTGTCAAAACGCGATCCTGACGCCACATTCTGCAGGATGGACTGAGGAAGCGCTGTACAGAGAGTGTTATGGCGCCGTTAATTCTGTACTCGCATTTTTCTCAGGCAATAATATACCGGGACTTTTGAACTAAACTTGCACTTCGACTCTTCTGCATAGAAGCATCAAGACAAAGGCCTGACGAATTTCGTCAGGCCTTTGTCTTATAATGTTTTAATAGAATACGAGATTGTTAGCTATTCTTCAAATCTCCTCATGATCTCTCTTTCAAGCGATTCCTTGTCTAAAACCCATTTGGGAGCAACAAGATGAGCAGGACGCACTCCTGCATGCAGCCTCTGTATGATTATTCCTTCCGGCAATGCTTTTAGTGTCGCAATCAGTTTTTGGCAATACTGCTCTTTTTCGAGAGGTCGAAACTGCCCCTGAACATACAGCTGTTCAAGTCGTGTTCCCCGCAAGACATAAAGAGGATGAAACTTGAGAGCATGCACCCCTCTTGAGGCAAGCCACATCGCTGATTGTACAAGTTGATCTTCCCATTCTCCAGGGATCCCCGCTATCAGGTGTGCGCAGATCTTGACATTCGTTTTGCGGAGCCTGCAAAGGGCGTCTTCGATTTCTGCAATCCCGTGCCCGCGCCTGAGCCAACGAAGGCCTGCTGGATCGGTTGTTTGAACGCCAAGTTCAACCCAAACTTCCAGCTTTTGACTCCATGAAGACAGATAATCAAGAACCGGCTGAGGGAGCAAATCCGGTCGAGTACTGACCGAAAAGCCACAGACACGCGCTCCCAGACACCGAGCATACTCTATCGCATCTTCACAAAAATGGCTGAACTGCGCAAGCGGCACATTCGTGGCTGAGTAACTCTGAAAATATAAAATGACTGATTTTGTCTTATAATGTTTTTGTGCGCCTTTGAGTCCTTTTTCGATTTGTTCATGCAAAAGAATGCCCCGCAGATAATCGCCGCTTCCGCCGCCTCGGGCATCGCAGAAAATGCAGCCGCCACGGGTCAGTCCGTATCTGTTCGGACAGCCTGCGCCAGTATCAAGTGCTACTTTTTGAACGCGTTCTCCAAACTGGTTCCGTAGGGCCTCCGACCAGCGCAGAATTTTATTCATTGAACTCCCCTGCTCCTCAATTTGCAGATTCACTTCAAGATTGTAGAAATCTACGATGAAAAATACCGAAAATTATTATATTCTTACAAAAACTTGGCGTCCGTCATTTATGTTGGACTTTGCTCAACTTCTATTTTATAATTCGCAGTGATTCTGTCAACAGCAACGTATCCCCGCCTGCTTTCTTTAACGAAGGCGATGAAAAGGACTGAAAGTATGAAAATCGTCGATACTTCAATGCGTCACCCTGTCGCCGTCATCATCGGCACGCTTGGATTTATTATCTTCGGTCTGTACGCGCTCACGCAAATCGGCATAGAACGAATGCCGAACGTCGATATCCCCGTCGTTATGGTACGCACCACTCTTGAAGGCGCCAGCCCGGCTATCATCGACAACGACGTAACCGATGTCCTGGAGACGCGTATCAACACGATCGAAGGAATTAAGAACATTTCATCAAGCAGCTACGAAGGTCGCTCGATGATCATTGTCGAATTCGTTCTCGACCGCGACATCGACAACGCTGCCGCAGATGTGCGCGGCAAGGCAAGCATGGTGCAGAGCAGACTCCCAGAGGAAGCAGACAGTCCCCAGATCGACAAATACAACTTCGACGACCGGCCAGTGATGTTCATTGCCGTTGATAACTTTGGCGGTGTTGATAAAAAAACAGTCTCACGTTACGTAGATAAGGTTGCCGTTGAAAGACTGCAAACTGTTCAGGGAGTTGGCGGTGCTGAAACTAGCGGTTTCCAGGATCGACAGATCCGTGTCTGGGTCGATCCGAATAAACTCGAATCGCGCAACCTGACCGCACTGGAAGTAAAAACCGCGATCAAAAACCAGCACGTTGAGCTCCCGGCCGGCCGTATCGAAACTGGCCGGCTCGAATACGGGATCAGACTCAACGGCGAATACACCAGCGTTGCGGAGTTGGAGAACCTTCCCGTTAAAAACGTCAACGGCGCTATCGTCCGCCTCTCCGATATTGCACGGATCGAGGATGGATTTGAAGACACACGAAACGTCGCAATTTATAACGGTCAGGATTCGCTGCTGATCATGATCCGCAAGCAGCGCGGCGCAAACGAGGTCAACCTGGCCAAAGGCGTGCGTGCCCGTATCGAAGAGTTGAACAAGTCTGCTCCAGAAGGAGTCAAACTGCGCGTTGTGCAGGACAACTCGATCTACATCGTCAACTCGATGAATGGCGTCAAAGGCGACATTATTGCCAGTATTCTGCTCACCTCGCTGATCATGTTCCTGTTCCTGCGGACTTTCCGGGCAACGCTCGTCACGGTCGTAACGATGCCGGTCTGTCTGCTTGGCAGTATCATCGTGCTTTGGGGCATGGGGCTGACGCTCAACAATATGAGTACGATGGGCTTATCACTCGCAGTCGGCATGGTTGTCGATGCGACGACCGTCGTGATCGAAAACGTTGAACGTCACAGGCAAATGGGCAAGACCGCCATGCGCGCAGCGCTCGACGGGACGAGTGAGGTCGGCGCTTCGGTCATTGCAGGCGCGGCGACGACGATCGCTGTGTTCCTGCCAGTGGCCCTGATGCCGGGCATGATCGGGCGCTTTTTCAGTTCGTTTGGAACAACCGTCACCGTGACGATCACGATCTCGCTTCTGCTTTCCGTAACATTGACGCCGTTCTTGTGCGCGCACATGCTTGGGCGTTATAAAAAGCCGGTGTGGTGGCAGCTCTGGATGGAAAAGCCTCTTATCTGGCTTGAGCGTGGTTATCGCGTGGTACTCCGTCTGGCAGTAAGAAATCGTTTGATCACGCTTGCGATCGCCGTGGCCACGTTCGTCGGAGGACTGATGATCGCCCGTAAGCTGGGCAGCGAATTCTTCCCCAACGAGGACCAGGGGCGCTTTAACATTACCATCGAAATGGCGGCCGACTCCTCCATCGAAAACACTCTTGCGTTTATGAAAGAGCTGTGCGCCGAAGTGCAAAAGGATCCGCGAGTCGCCTACGTGTTCGGCAACGCCGGCGGAGGCGGAGCCTCCGCTGTGTACAAGGGTACGTTGCGCGTGCATCTTATCGACCGTAAGCTGCGGCCTCGTTCAAATGTGATCATGCGCGAGTGGCGTGAAAAGCTGTCCGCATATAAAGATGTCGATATCAAACTTGGCAACTGGGGCGGCAGCGATCTGACGCTGGTCATTCAAGGCCCCACGACCGAAGAACTGGCAGAACTCGGAGATCAGATCAAGGCCGAGCTCCAACGCGACCCGCGCGGACTTGTCGATGTCATTACCGACCTGCAGATGAACAAGCCTCGGATCAATCTTCAACTGAACCGTGCACTCGCTGACGACCTGGGCGTCAACGTAAGAACGCTTTCCTCCGAGCTTGAGGCCTGGTTTGGCGGCACAAATGCTGCTACATTCAACGACGAGGGTTATCGCTACGACATTCGTATCCGAGCCGACGAACCTGAACGAAACACACCCGAGAAGGTCCTTAACACGCTTGTCCGCACGGCAAACAACGAACTCGTTCGTGCCGACGGACTCGTGATTCCCGTGCTTGACAAGGCTCCGAACGTCATTAAGCGTTATAACCGTCAGAGATCTATCCAGATCCAGGCAAATACGCAGGGGATTTCCCCCGGCGAAGGTATTGAGATCATGACGGAAGTGTTCCATCGTCTTGCCCCGCAGAACGGTATGTTCTCAATCACGCCAGCCGGTGATTCGGAAAACATGAAGGAGAGCTTCGGATACATCCTGACAGGAATCGTTTTCGCTATCATTCTTGTTTACATGGTCATGGCCGTGCAGTTTGAGTCATTCCTGCATCCCTTTACTGTTATGTTCTCGCTCCCGCTGATGACGAGCGGGGCTTTCGGACTGCTCTACCTGATGAAACTGCGTCTCAGCGTCATGAGCCTGATGGGAATCATTCTGCTGATCGGTATCGTCGTCAACAACGCTATCATGCTCGTCGATTTCACCAATCAGGAGAGGGCCAAGGGTGCCGATAAGGTCACAGCGATCCTCACTGCCGGTCCGCTGCGTCTGCGCGCGATCCTGATGACGACCTGTTCAACGATGATCGGCACCACGCCTGTTGCGCTCGGCTTGAGCCAGGGCGGCGAAGTTCGTCAACCCATGTCGGTTGCTGTCATCGGCGGTCTTTTTACTTCTACGTTGCTGACACTGATAGTGATCCCTGTTGTCTACCTGATCATGGATGACATAGCCGACGCTGTCAGGGGACGCTATCGCCGTTTCAAGGCTATGAGCCGTGCCCGCCAGATGAGAACGGCACGAAAAGCCTAAAAGGAGTTCATCATGAAACACACGTCACGATTCCTCGTGGCCTCGCTTGTCTTACTCTGTTCCGCACCGTCACGAGCACAGGATCTGTCTATTTCTGAAGCGATGAAATTTGCTCTGGAGCACAGTCCGACATTGAACTCTGTGCGTCAGGAAGTACGTAAGGCCAAGGGAAGCAAAGTCCAGGCAGATGGTAATTTTTACCCGCGTATCAGCATCAACGGTTCGTACAGCGATGGCCGCTATCCGTCTGTCGGCAACAATGGCTGGCGCACTGACAGCCGTAGCGCCAGCGTGGGACTGTCACAGAATCTCTATGCCGGAGGCAAGCACGCAGCGCAGCGCCGTTTGGCAAAAGAACAGCTTTCCCAGGCCGAATTGACCGTTCGCGAAGCTGAGGAGGATCTCGCTGTCCGGCTGAATACTCTATTCTACAGTGTTCTGCTGGCGCGCGAGACGGTCGCAGCCGCAAAGGACGCAGTCGAAACGTCTCAGAAACATGTTCAGGAAGTACGGCAAATGCTCAAACTCGGGCTTGCCAATCAGCTCGAAGTGATCCGTGCCGAGCAACAGCTCAGTTCAAATGAAGCGTCATTGGCCTCAAGTCAGGGAACACTCGATTCCGCCCGAATCAACCTGCTCAACCTGATGGGCCTGCCCCCCTCTTCCGAATACAGTCCCGTCGGTACTCTTGAGAGCTCTCGTCCGGCGGGAACGCCGCCTGCGTCGATCGAACTTGCCCGCAAACAGCGAGCCGATAAGGCCATTTTGGAAAAGCAGATCGCCATGCAGAAGGAGCAGATCAAGATCGCCCAAAGCGGCATGAAGCCCAGTGTTGATTTCAGCGCCAGCGCTGCTGTTGATAACCCATATCACAATCAGGACCGTACAGATGACTCCTGGAAAGCAACGCTCAGTCTTGAAATCCCCGTCTACGACAGAGGTCAAACGCGCGGAGAAGTCATGAAGGCACGCGCCGTTCAGGAGCAGAACAAGTACAAGCTTCGTCAAAAAGAACTGGACATCCTTTCCGAGGTCGATCTCGCCTGGGTCGAGATCAACGACAGCGAGGCGCAGGTCACAGCGCGGCGCAAAGCGCACGCACTGGCCAAAGAAACGCTCCGGCTTTCACAAGTCGGTTACCGCGAAGGTGTCACTCCGCAGCTCGATCTCCTTGAAGCGCAGTCGAACCTCACTTCCGCACGTAAGGATTACAGTCAATCGTTGTTTAATCATCTCATGCGCATCGTCGCGCTCAAACGGGCGGAAGGCGCGCTGATTCCATGGACACTGGAAGGAAGGTAGCTTATGGCTAAGATTTCCGTATCAATCTGCGCGACGCTGGCAGCTTTCTGTCTCATTAGCGCCGCTGTAGCAGCACCGCCTAAACGCGCTTTTGTCCGTGTGATTGAAATGAAAAGCGACGCAACGATCCGCGAAGGCTTTACGCAAAATACTTCGCTTGAAGCGCTTGAACGCGTCGTGCTCTACCCTCGTGTCACCGGCCGCCTGCAAAAGATGTCCGTCGCCAAGGGACAACAGGTCAAAAAGGGTCAGCAAATAGCCGTTTTGGCCCACGACGAGCAGAATGCGCAGGTCAACGCTGCGCAAGCTGCTGTCGAGCGCACGCGTGCCGAATGGTCGAATGCACAAATAGAGCTTCAACGCTACAAACGCCTAAAAAATGAAGGGTTCAGCACACAACAGCTCCTCGACAGCAAAGATACCGCTTTTCGCAGCGCTAAGGCACAGTACGATGCAGCTCGTTCCGACCTCACACGCCTGACTGTGACACGCAACGAATACTTCATTAACGCCTCGATCGACGGAACTGTCCTTAATGATTACTCGTTGGTCCCCGGTGCGATGCTTTCTGCGAACACGCCTGTTGCCGAATTGGCGAACCTGAAAACGCTCAAAGCGATCTTCCGCGTTCCCGAAAGCAGGTTCTACTCCGTTAAGCCCGGAATGTCCGTGCTTTTGACACTTGATGCTCTTCCTAAAGACCAGTTTCGCGCACAGATCGTGCGAGTCGATGATTACGTTGATCCGCAGTCGCGCACTGCCGGCGTTGAAGCCCGAATCCAGAACGAAACCACCGGCAATCGCCTACGCCCTGGTATGTTCGGGCGCGCCTATATCATCGAAAAAGAAGAACTGAGTGCCTACGTCGTGCCTCTTGGTGCGTTGCGCAAGCCCCGGACTGACAGCAATGAGAATGAGCTGGCCTTATACGATAACGGCAAAATCAAACTCGTCAAAGTCAAAACAGGCATTGTCCAGGGCGTCACGATCGAGATCAAAGAAGGACTGAGCGACGGCGATCAGGTCGTCACTTTCGGCGGCAATGCTCTGAAAGACGGGGATGAAGCACAGCTGATGTAACATTCTACAATTATTGCGAGTCGTTTGCCTTAGAGGAAAACGACTCGCTTTTTCTTCTCATTTTTCTGAGAGGGATGAAAAACGAATTAAAATTCTGTTACTGACCTCTTGACTGACTAATCTTGACCAATTATAATACAACTGAACTTAATAGAATTACCGGAAGGAGAGGTCTAACATGAATCTCAATAAACTCACACAAAAATCTCAGGAAGCCCTGTCCGAGGCTCAAAACCTGGCAATATCCAGAGGTCATCAGGAGGTTGATGTCGAACATCTTGCTCTTGCGCTGCTTTCGCAGAAAGACGGATTGATTCCTTCGATCATGGACAAAATCGGCGTAAGTGTCCCCGCGCTTATTGCCAATCTGACACGGCTGCTCGATCAAAAGGCGCGTATCACCGGAGGGTACGACAAGGATAAAATTTATCTGTCGCAGAACCTTTCCCAGGTGTTGACCGACGCGGAACAACGTGCAGAAGCTCTCAACGATGAATACGTGTCAGTTGAACACCTCTTCGCTGCTATGATCGACTTTGCCCGCTCCCCCGTTGCTAATGTTTTGGCAAACGGAGGCGTCAAGTCAGATGCCTTTCTTAAAGCGCTCGAAGCCGTTCGCGGCGGCTCGCGAGTGCAGAGCGCAAATCCGGAGGAGACCTATGAAGCCCTGAAGAAGTACGGGATCGATCTTGTGGATTACGCCCGTTCAGGCAAACTTGATCCTGTCATTGGACGCGACAGCGAGATCCTGCGCGTCGTCCAGATCCTCAGCCGCAAGACCAAAAACAATCCTGTTCTCATCGGCGAGCCGGGCGTCGGAAAAACCGCAATCGTAGAAGGCCTTGCGCAGCGAATTCTGAAAGGAGATGTGCCGGAGGATCTGAAAAACCGCACTATCTTCTCACTCGACATGGGCGCTCTGATTGCCGGAGCAAAATACCGCGGCGAATTCGAAGAACGCCTGAAGGCCGTTATCAACGAAGTAAAACGCAGTGAAGGACGGATCATTCTCTTTATCGACGAGATCCACACCATTGTTGGTGCCGGCAAGACTGAAGGTTCGATGGACGCGGGCAACCTGCTCAAACCCATGCTTGCCCGTGGCGAGCTGCACTGCATCGGGGCCACGACCATTGACGAATACCGCAAGAACATAGAAAAAGATGCGGCGCTCGAACGCCGCTTCCAGCCTGTTATGGTCGATCCCCCTTCCAAAGAGGACGCTATTTCAATTTTACGCGGGCTGAAAGAACGATTCCAGGTATATCATGGTGTCCGCATCACCGACGGTGCTATCGTCGCAGCCGTCACGCTCAGCGACCGGTATATCACCGACCGTTTCCTCCCCGATAAGGCTATCGACCTTATCGATGAAGCCTGCGCAATGATCCGCACTGAGATCAATTCTATGCCCTCGGAACTAGATGCAGTTTCGCGAAAAGTCGTGCGTCTGGAAATTGAAGAGGCAGCGCTGAAAAAGGAAAAAGATGACGCCAGCGCCGCGCGCTTGACCGAACTGCAGAAAGAACTGTCCGATCTGCGTGACAGACAGAACGAGCTGACAGCACGCTACAACGCCGAGAAAGCCAAACTGAGCGAAGTTCAGCAACTTCGCGAAAAAATCGAAAAAGTCAAGCTCGACATCGAAACCGCTGAACGACGTTACGACCTCAACAAAGCCGCTGAACTCCAACACGGTGTTCTCCCCCAGCTGCAAAACGAACTGAAAGAAAAAGAAACATCGCTTCGGGAAAACGGCGGCGATACATTACTGCGTGAATCCGTCACAGAAAACGAGATCTCCCGAATCGTCAGCGACTGGACTGGGATCCCTGTCACCAAGCTCATGGAAGGCGAACGTGAAAAACTCCTTCATCTTGACGACGAACTCCATAAAGGCGTTATAGGACAGAACGAGGCTGTATCGCTCGTTGCAGACGCCATCATGCGAGCCCGTGCCGGTATCAAGGATCCGAAGCGCCCCATTGGCTCTTTTATCTTCCTCGGCCCGACCGGCGTCGGCAAGACCGAACTTGCCAAGACCTTGGCGCGTACGCTGTTTGACAGTGAAGAGAACATGATTCGTATCGACATGTCCGAGTACATGGAGAAATACTCCGTCTCTCGCCTTCTCGGAGCGCCTCCCGGATATGTCGGCTATGACGAAGGAGGTCAGCTTACCGAGGCTGTGCGCAGCAAGCCTTACAGCGTCATCCTCTTCGATGAGATCGAGAAAGCTCATCCCGACGTGTTCAACGTCATGCTTCAGATCCTTGATGACGGGCGTGTCACAGACAGTCATGGCCGCACCGTGGATTTCAAAAACACGATCATTATCATGACCAGTAACCTGGGCAGTGACATGCTGCTCGAAGGCGTCAAGGACGGCGTGATCCCGCAGAACGTACGCGACAGCGTCATGGATCTGATGAAGTCCCATTTCCGCCCCGAGTTTCTCAACCGTGTCGATGACATCGTGCTGTTCTCGCCGCTTGGTAAAACGCAGATCCACAAGATCCTCGGATTGCTGCTTGAAGATCTGAAACATCGTCTTGCCAGCCGTCAAATCTCGCTCAATATGACCGAAGAAGCACTCGACTTCATTACAGAGCACGGATACGATCCTGTTTTCGGTGCACGTCCGCTGAAACGTTTCATCAGCCACAACGTTGAAACTCTCGTGGCCCGTTATCTGATCGCCCACTCCGTAGCCGAAGGTACCACGCTGACTGTCGGCGTGAAAGACGGACAGCTGGAACTCAACGCAAAATAATCATGTGATAGAAAAAGACCGCCTCGTTTTTCGAGACGGTCTTTTTTGTCTGCTTCGGATTGTGAGAATAACCGTGATTATTTGGCCTTGCTCAGGTCGCCGACGCGCAGGAACAGATTATTGGACAAATCGAGCAGGGCCAGACGATTCGCGCGTACGGACGGATTATCGTCCATAACCATGACATCGTTAAAGAAAGCGCTGACAGCGGGTGAAAGCGTCGCAAGGACGTTCATCAGCTTGTTCCAGTCATGACCGTTCATAGCCGTCTCAACGGGCTTCTGGGAGGCAAGGACGGCGTCGTAAAGAGCTCTCTCAGCATCTTTGACAAACAGGGATGGATCGACGGACCCCTTGTCCGTAGCTTCTTTCGCAAGGATGTTCTTCACGCGCACCGCAGAATTGACAAGGCTGGTGAACCATTCTTCTTTTTTGACTTCAGAGAGAGCCTGAAGCAGGCGGAGCGCTTGCAACGGTTTGCCTTCCGTAACGGACAGAGCCAGTTCAACCATGTCGTGTGAGAAGTCTTTTTCCTTTAACTGGATAAGCGTTCGCTGACGGATAAAGTCAAACAGCGATTTCAACGATTCCGGGTTGACTTCGAGCTTAGCCGCGACGAAATTAAGAAGCTGAACGAGGTCAAGGTCAAGTTTAAGGCCCCAGACGATTTCATTGATACAGCGGATAGCACGGCGCAGACCATAGGGATCCTGAGAGCCGGTCGCCTGGAATCCCAGCTTGTACGCACCGACCATGTTGAAAGTACGTTCCGCAAGGCCAACGACAGCACCGATGACATCGGTCGGGATGTCGTTGCCGGCAGCTGTTGGCATGTACTGCTCTTCAAGGGCAAGGGCGACGCGGGGATCCTCTCCGTTCTTCAGGGCATATTCTTTGCCCATAGAACCCTGGAGCTCAGAAAACTCCCCTACCATACCGGTGACAAGGTCAGTCTTGGAAAGGAGAGCAGCGCGCTCGACGAGCGAAGTTTCTTCTTTCAGGCCGAGAAGTTCGCAGATTTTTCCAGCAATCGAGACCATTGCCATCGTTTTGTCATACACCGAACCGAGTTTTTCCTGATAAATGACGTTTTTAAGATCATCAACCCGGGCAGAAAGCGGCTTTTTCAGGTCTTCCTGCCAGAAGAACACGGCGTCTTCAAGACGAGCTCGGAGAACGCGCTCATTGCCTTCTCGCACCAGATCGATACTGGGAACAAGATTATTGTTCACGCCGACAAAGCACGGCATCAGTTTGCCTGCATGGTCGTGAACGGCAAAATATTTCTGGTTGTCCTTCATAGAGGTGGTGAGGACTTTTTCAGGGATCTCCAGATATTTTCTGTCAAACGAGCCATAGAACGGTACCGGATATTCGACAAGGTACAGATTCTCACGTACGAGATCAGGATCCAGCTCAACGACGCCGTCAAGTTCTTTTTCAATAGCGGCAATCGCTGTGCGCATTTTTTCCTCGCGCTTTTTCTGATCAACAATAACGTTATTATCGTACATCGCTGTCAGGTAGTCGCCGCTGGAAGCAATTTCAATCTCACGCTTGCCCATAAAACGATGGCCATGACTGACACGCCCGCTCTTCATCCCGTTCAGCTCGAACTCCACAACGTCTGAGCCGAACAGGCACAGCAGCCAGCGAATCGGACGGGCGAAACGGATATTCGGTTCGATCCAGTACATGTTCTTTGGGAAGACGATACGAGTGATGATCCGTTTCATCATCTCGGGAAGAAGATCCTGCGCAGGGCCTCCCTTATGGCTGATAACGGCAAAAGCGTATTCAACGCCGTTGATGTCCTTTTTAGCCAGATCTTCTACGGCAAGTCCCTTACTCTTGGCAAAGCCAACAGCCGCACGCGTGGGATTGCCGGTACCATCAAAAGCGGATTTCCAGGCAGGCCCCTTATACTCCTCAGACAGATCGTCCTGCGTTTCGGCAACCGCCTTTACGGAAAGGACAAGTCGCCTCGGCGTCCCCATGACCTCAATACGTCCATGGGGCAATCTCTGTTCGGCGAACTCCTCCTCGGCATACTGAGCGATGTCTTTCAGCGTCTGAGGCATAAAGCGGGACGGGATCTCTTCCGTACCGATTTCAAGAATCAGATCTCTTTCCATAATTCTCCGTCCCCCTTAGAATTTATTCATGAGCGGATAGCCCATATCTTTACGCTGCTGCGCATATGCAGCACAGCATTTTGAAGCGATCACCCGGATCCGAGATACATAGCCGGTACGCTGTGTGACGCTGATCGCTCCGCGCGCGTCGAGAAGATTGAACAGGTGTGAACATTTCAGCACGCTGTCCCATGCCGGCAGAACCAGGCCCATATCAGCAAGGCGGATGGATTCTTTTTCGTAACGTGAAAATACCTCAGAAAGCATCGCAACGTCAGCAGTTTCAAAATTGTAAATCGAGTTTTCAACTTCGCCCTGATGGTGGACATCGCCGTAGGTAACAGTATCGTTCCATTTGAGGTCATAAACGCTGTCGACCTTCTGCACAAACATCGCGATTCGTTCAAGTCCGTAAGTGATTTCAGCGGGAACTGCTTCCATATCGACACCGCCGACCTGCTGGAAATAAGTAAACTGAGTCACTTCCATACCGTCGAGCCAAACTTCCCAGCCAAGTCCCCAAGCGCCGATCGCTGCAGACTCCCAGTCGTCCTCCACAAAGCGGATGTCGTGCTCAGCAGGGTCAATGCCCAGCGCAGCAAGGCTGTTGATATACAGAGTCTGGATGTTTTCCGGCGCAGGCTTCATGATGACCTGGAACTGGTAATAGTGCTGAAGACGATTGGGGTTATCGCCGTAACGTCCGTCAGCCGGACGTCGCGAAGGCTGAACGTAGGCGACGTTCCATGGCTCAGGGCCGATGACTCGAAGGGACGTGTCAGGATGCATCGTACCAGCTCCGACCTCGATGTCATACGGTTGCTGAACGATGCATCCCTGATCGGCCCAGTAACGCTGCAATTTCAGGATAATGTCCTGAAAATTCATGAAGAAAACCTCCTTAAATTATCTGTTCTCATCAAGATTTTTCACGAAGAAAGGAAACAATGCTCTTGCCTGCTTCAACATCTCCGCGTTTTCCGTGTTGGGAATAAAGCTGTTGGACAGAGCGTATTTTGCAAACAGATCAAACTCGAGCCGCTGCCGGCTGCTGGCGCATGCTTGGCAATTAAAGCTGCCATCGAACCAAGTCCCGCTGCCGTTAAGAGGACGTCCGCACGTACTGCACAATTTGAAATCCGGCGCGATGCCCCAGTCAAGCAGCCAGCACCAGAGAAAACGCGCGCTGACGATATCAGGTTCAACGCCTTTTTCAAGCGCTTTCATGGCCCAGTAAAACTTAGTAAGCAGCGAATCGTAAGGATAGCCCAGGATTAAATTCTCAGCGAGCAAACGAATCCACCGTGCCGCCATAAAAACGGCTTTGGGGAGTTTATGGAGCTCCCAGAAATCGTCTGTCACTTCGACCTCTCGCACATAAACCCGGCGCTTGGATTGGTACAGCTGGTATCGCCCCCAGACCAAGGGTTCCAGCGCTCCGCCAAACCGAAATGAACCTTTCGCTGCGCCGGGAACATAACACCACGTCACACCGCTCGTTTTCAGAAAAAGGAGCAGTGCGAGATCTCCTTCCATATAGCTGCCACGTTTAAGAACAACACCCGCGCGTTTGACAAAACGCTGACCGCTCTCTTCAGGAATCTCTACTCGTAACCCAGTTTTTTCAGTTCGCTTTCCGAATCTCTCCATCCTTTACTGACCTTGACCCATAACTCAAGAAACGTCTTGTATCCAGTCATCTCTTCGATAACCTTACGTGCCGCTGTTCCGATCGTCCTGATCTTTTCTCCCTTTTTGCCGAGGATGATCGCCTTCTGACCGTCACGTTCAACATAAATCGTCGCGCGCACGAATAAATCTTTCCGCTCGGGGTACTCGTCCGGTGACTTATACTCTTCGATTTCCACAGCAACGCTGTGAGGTACCTCTTCTTCGGTACTGGAGATAACTTTTTCACGAATGATTTCCTGAACGATGAAGCGCTCAGGCCTGTCCGTGAGCATATCGTCAGGATAAAGAGGCTCACCCTGCGGAAGCAGCGTTTCAAGTACTTCAAGCAATTTTGAAATGTTGATCCCGTTTCTGGCCGAGACAGGCACGACATCGGCAAGGGCAAGTACTTTTGTGAACATATCGATCACTGAAAGGATCTTGCTGCGCGCTCCAGGGAGATCGACCTTATTGACCGCAAGCAGAATGGGGGCATGAGAGCATTCCGAAAGAAGCCTGATGATTCGTGCATTCTCACTCAATTCCGGACGATCATCAATCGTGATGACAAAGAGGATCACATCGGCATCTTCGAGTTCGGACGCGGCGCGTTCGACAAGACGCTCTCCAAGTTTATTCACAGGTTTATGAATCCCGGGAGTATCGATAAAAAGGATCTGAGAATGATCTGAATTATATAGTCCAAGGATGTTATCGCGCGTCGTCTGGGGTTTTGCGGACACAATCGAAAGCTTGTAATCAAGAATTTTATTAAGCAGCGAAGATTTTCCTGCATTGGGACGGCCAATCACAGCAACTGTGCCCGAATGAAATTCATGCTCCACTTTTATGCCCCAACTTTCTGGATCGTCACGATATTAATCCTGTGTTCTCCCATCTCGGCGATCGTAAAACGCCAGCCGTCAACGACTATCGATTGGCCCTGAACGGGGAAATTACCAAAGCGGTCAAGCAGAAATCCCCCGAGAGAATCAACATCCTCGTTTTCAAAGTTTGATCCCAGCGTCTCGTTGACCTCTTCCAGCGATGTTTCTGCAAGCGCGCGGAACGTCCCATTCGGCAATTTCGTCACAGGGAGATCCTCTCTGTCGTATTCGTCCTGAATCTCCCCGACAATCTCTTCAAGGAGATCCTCCATCGTGATCAGTCCGGCTGTTCCCCCATACTCGTCGATGACGAGCGCCATGTGCATCCGTTTTTTCTGCATGAGCTTAAACAGGCGGGGAACGTACATCGTTTCCGGCACAAAAAGTGGCTGACGCATCACTTCCGTGACACGGCAATCTTTTTTGCCCTGACTGAAGGCGCTGAGAAGATCCTTGATCAGGACGATCCCCTCAATGTGATCGGGCGTTTCTGTGTAGACCGGGATTCGTGAATCTCCCATCTCCTGGATATATTGCAGCGCTTCATCAACCGTTTTATCAGACTCAAGCAAATGCATCTTAGTCCGGGGAACCATGATCTCGGACACGCGGATCTCGTCGAAAGCGATAACACCGTCGATCATCTGACGTTCTGTTTCTTCCAGCGCGCCCGAAGCTTCGCCGATTTTTACGACCTGACCGATTTCATCACGAGTAACGAAAGAGTCACGGATTGAAAAATCAATTCCTGTTGTTTTGCTGAGAAAAGCTGAAAGTGCCGTCAAAAAGGCTGTAAAGGGCCAGAAAACGAAGCAACTTGCGCGCAGCAACGGAGCAGCAAAAAGCAGAAGCGTCTCCCCCTTGGCCATAGCCAGACACTTAGGCAGAACTTCACCGAGGATGATGATCAAGACACTCATCACCGACACAGCCGCCATTACTCCATGCTGCTTGAAAATTCCGGTAGCGATCGCAGTTGCGACGACACTCGCGGCCACGTTGACAAGGTTGTTTCCGACCAAGATCGACGAGATGACTCGCGCCCGCTCGCGATAAAGCCAGTCGATTAAATCTTCCATAAAAGGATAATCTTCGACAATTATCTGCATACGAGTTTTGCTGACAGAAGTCAGCGCCATTTCGGAAGCGCTGAAAAACGCTGAGAAAGCCAGCAGAACCAAAATAGCTGCACATAATTGCGGCAGAGCGTCCAAATTCGTTTCTCCCCTTTCATGAAAAACTTATTCGCCTGTGATTTTATCATTTTTGCGAATAAACAGGACCTCATTGACGCGATGTTGTTCTGCATCCGTCACTTTGATTGTCCACGCTTCGTCGGAAATAATATCGCCTTTCTGCGGAAAACCATGAAACATGTCCAGTACGTAACCACCGACTGTATCAACATCATCACATTCAAAATCGCAGCCAAGCGCCAGCTCAAGATCCTCCAGAGACTCAGAACATTTCACGCGATAACAGTTCGAGTTCAGTTGAACGATTCCTGCATCCTCGTCGTCGTATTCGTCCTGAATCTCACCTACGATCTCCTCAAGCATATCTTCCAGAGTGACTATACCGGCTGTTCCACCATACTCATCGACGACCACGGCAAAGTGGATACGCTTTGAGCGCATCAGGTCGAAAAGATCATTAACAATCATCGTTTCAGGCACAAAAAGCGCGTCCCGCATCACCTTGGAAAGGGGTGTATCATTTTTCCCCTCGCGCAGATATGGGATAATATCTTTTACGTAGACAACGCCGACGATTTCATCGTGCGTTTCATGAAAAACAGGAATTCGTGAATGTTCCCAGTCATGCAGCCTGGCGACAAGATCAGCGATCGTCTGGGTATCTTCGAGTGCATTCATGTCAACCCTAGGAACCATAATCTCATAGACACGAGTTTCATCGAACGATATCACGCCATCTATCATTCGACGTTCATCAGCTTCAAGAACCCCGGACGCTTCGCCGCTTTTAACCAGTTCTTCGATTTCATCACGGGTCACGATCGAGCTTTCGAGGGTCATGCTAACATGAAACAATTTTCCAAATCCGTTGACGATCGCGTTCAAACCATTAACGAGCGGACGAAGGATAAAATGGAAAGCGCTGAGAACAGGCAAAACTCCCCCGAACGTACGCTCTCCCCATGCCATTCCCAGACACTTTGGGAGAAAATCTTCCACGATCACAGCAACAATCGTTAAAATCAATGTGGCCCAGAAGATGCCAGTTTGTCCCCATTGTCTCGTTGCCAATACCGTCGCAAACGATGATGCAGCTACAGCAAAAAGATTATGAGCAATGAGAATCGTGATAATCACGCGTTGACGGTCTTCGATTTCCCAGTCAATAAGACCTGCAAGTGATTGATTGTTCTCACCATAGGCCTGCGCTCTGGCTATACCTACAGAAGAGATCGACGCTTCGCCTACACTGAGAAAAGAGCAGAGAAAAACAAAGAACGCTATTCCAGATAATAAACCTGCCGTTTCTCCCATTCCCGTTACGACCTTTTCTCCACGTTGTTATCCGATTCTGCGAGGAAACGGTCTCGGTAGCGTTCCTGAACGTTCCACATGTTTTTCTCCTTCTCGGGCGTGTCGTGATCCCATGCCAATAAGTGCAGCAATCCGTGAAAAACGACGAGTGCAAGTTCGGATAAAACCGTTACGTTATGCGCAGCCGCGTTTTTACGAATCTCTGCCGGACAAAGAACAATGTCGCCAAGAAGGATAGGCAGCAGACGTTCCTCGGGAACGAAAACACCGTTCTGCTCGTACATCGGAAAAGTTAATACGTCTGTTGGTGCATCGATTTTACGGAATTCAGCATTGATTTCCGACATCTCGTCCGCATGAAGCATACGAAGAGAAACTTGGACAATTCCATACATACGCCACCGAGGCCAGACTTCATCGTACATTTTCTCGGCATAACAAGCAAAAAGAGATACGTTCTTTTCGAGTAATAGGTCGAGTTCATCGTCGTGCCTGCACGAAAAATCAAGACGTACTGCCGGTCCTTTTTTCCGTCTCTGTTTGACCTTGTAACGCGACAAAAGATTGTTTTTCATGATCTTTGGGCAAATCCTTTCCCTGTTCTTGTTCAGGCTGAGTATTTTGTAATGGCTTGATATCTCGTGTATGATACATTGAGCGCAATCTTGTCACCAGGGCTTTTTTGATTTCCGACAGCTCCTTAAGGGTAAACGGTACATTAGACAACTGTTTCGCTTCTATTTTCGCAGCAACAACAGAGTCTACAAGATGCGTAATATCATTGACATCTCGCAACGAAACGCTTCCTGCACGCGCTGCGGCTTCAGTTGAATCAGCCAGCATGAGGAGTCCCGTTTCTCTGCTCTGCGGCGCAGGACCGGGATAGCAGAACTGGCTTTCATTCACTCGCAAGCCAGCCTGCTGAGCTTTTTTGTAGAAGTAGGTCAAACATGTCGTGCCATGGTGTTCCGCGATAAATGTTCTGATCTGAGCAGGAAGATTTTCGTCTTTTGCAAGCGCCAGACCGTCTTTGACGTGGTGAATGATTTGCAGCGCGGAGAGAGCCGGTGAGAGCGTATCGTGTTCGTTGATTCCGGAAAGCTGGTTTTCGATGAAATACTGCGGACGTTCGAGCTTGCCGATGTCGTGAAAGTACGCTCCAGCCCGAAGAAGCACGGGATTCAGTCCAATGGCTTCAGCGGCTGCCTCTGCGAGATTTGCGACCATCTGACTGTGATAGTACGTCCCCGGTGCTTCGATTTGCAGTCTTTTCAGCAACGGATGTGACGGCTGGGTCAACTCAATCAGCCGCAGAGGAGAAATAATGTCAAAGACGTTCTCCAACATCGGAAGCAGAAGCATGACAGATACGCTTAAGAGCAGACAGAAAAAAAACGCCATTACGACTTTTTCAGGTTCAAACGTTCCGTAAAACGCAAGCAAAAGCAACGTTCTCAACACCAACATGACGAGCCCGAGCAGCGTCACATGCCCAAGCACAGCCGAACGCGAATTGCATTTTCTTGAAAAAATAGCGACGGCGACGGCGCTGCAGATGCAGCCAGTGAGAGCGCTGACAGCAAACCCCGCTGCGTCAGTTCCCGTCGTAATCAAGGCCGAACTTAAAGCCGCTGTAATTGTAAGATTAAGTGCCGGTTCTACAGACAACGAAAGAAACGCTACAGATATAATAGGCAGTAAACCAAGTCCTTCAAAACCCAACCTGACGACCGTGATCTGCAAAAACCAGCTGAGTATCAAAAGGATCCAGGAAAAAGCTCCGAACGCCGCAAAGTCCAAACTGCCGGCGAGGCGCTTACCGCAACTCCTCAACCAACATACGGAAACGGCAGCCGCACAAGCAGACAGGAAGAGAGCAATTACAGGTGGTTTCTTTTCCGGGTAGCCGTGCTGTCTTAATATCGCGGCCTTTTCAGGTGTTACTGTCATGCCTTTTTCAAGGAGCAACGACCCCTTTACGGCAATTCGCATTGACGGAGCAACGCCCTCCTGGGCGGCTTCTTTCATCTGTCGAGTGAGCGCTTCGTCGTTTTGTGGCCCCTTACTTTCAAGAATCGTGACGAGTTGGAAAATTACATTGCCAAGAGATGGTTCAGTTTCCCATTGACGAATGATATTCCAAATAAAACGAGATCTGGCACGAATGTCAAAGCTGAAATTCTGCAGATCACCATCGCTCGCTATACTGTCCGTTTTCTCTGAAAGAGACTGAACCAGTTTTCTGTTCTGAACGTCCAGTTCTTTCAGCAGTCCGTCATGAATATGACGCACCACGGTCATGACTCGCTCCCGTTTATCGAGTGTCATCGCGTCCAGTAATTCACGCAGCTCCGCAGGAAGGAGTTTGTCGTTGATGGGGTCGTTTAAAAGGAGATTGCACTCTTCCTCAAAACCAACAGACGACGATAGTTCATTTCTGACCAGAACGGCTACAATACGGTCAGCGGCGCTTTCTTTCAGGTTTTTCGTTGATTCTGCGTCTTCGATCACATCGTCTCTGACAGCATAATAATCATGTTTTGCCTGCTCTCCTACGGCAAAGGCATTTCCGCTGTCTATCAACAGCCAGCGGGCCATAACTACGACAGAAGAGGCCATGATTGCCATGAGGTAGACCAGCAGTTTTTTCCTCAGTGCAGCCGGGTCTTTATGATAATCGTTCTTCAAGGTGGCAACTCTGGCTCTGACAGTTTTAAAGAATTGCTCGAACCTTGTTTGAGCATGTTTCATGTTCATGAGCTTCACCTCAGACGGAACCATGTTCCTTCTCGAACTTTTCATAAGCCGCGACTACGCGCTGAACGATTTCATGGCGTACGACATCCTCATTCTGGAGATGGATAAAAGATATCCCTTCAATGTTTTTTAGGATGTCCTGAACAACCTTTAACCCCGAATGACGTCCGTTCGGCAAATCAATCTGGGTTAAATCTCCGGTCACAACAGCCCTTGAACCAAAACCGATTCGCGTCAGGAACATTTTCATTTGTTCGGGAGTCGTGTTTTGCGCTTCGTCAAGGATGATAAAACTGTCGTTCAGAGTTCGACCGCGCATATACGCCAGCGGTGCGACCTCGATTACGTTTTTTTCAACATAGTGATAAAACTTTTCAGGTGAAAGGAGTTCAAAAAAAGCATCATAAAGAGGACGAAGGTAAGGCTCAACCTTTTCACGTAAATCGCCCGGAAGAAAACCAAGGTTCTCCCCCGCCTCAACAGCCGGACGAACAAGTATGATACGGCTGACACTACCGTTTTTGAGCTGTTTTACGGCTTCGCAGACAGCCAGGTATGTTTTTCCAGTTCCTGCCGGACCAATACCAAAAATAATCGTGTTACTGTTCATGGCTCTGAGATACGCACGCTGACGGGCAGTTCTCGCTCTAACGGGCTTGCCTCTAAAGGTCAGACAGACAAGCTCCGAAAAAAGCCCCTTCACATCAACGGTGCCATTTTTTACTAGCGTATCAAGGGCGTAACGCAGATCTTGTCCACTGAACTCCTTCCCGTTGCGTGCAATGTCACGAAGCTGTTGCAACATATCAAGCGCTTGGTGCATCTTTTCAGAACTCTTCGCTGTAATTGCAAGCGTATCGCCACGATGAAGGATCTCGACGCCAAGGCGTGATGCGATCAGTTCCAGATTGCGATCCTGAGCGCCGCAAATTCTTAGAAGGCTCTCCTGGTCTTCGCAAACGAACTGTGTTTTTGACGAACCTTCTATAACAATTCCCCCCAAAGCAACACTTTAAGCACAAATACTACATGGAGGGACGGAATAACTCCGCCCCTCCGCAATTTTACACCATTTGTATGAATTGGAAAACCATTTCTCCGTAAATCTGTCTTAAACGGGATAAGCAGCACCGTCAACAAACTCGTCGAGGCCGATGTCACGTTTGTTGACTCTGGCATATTTACGCATGAGGAAATCTTTCGCCACTGCAGGGAAAAGCACATAAGTGAGAACATCCTCAGGCTGCGTCATCCATGTTTCAATTTCCTTCTGTGCTTTTTCAAGCTCAGGCTCGATGAGATCGGCTGGACGACAGGTAACAGGCTTGTCTTCTCCAAGAATCTTCTTTTGAATCTCTTCATTCATCGGAGCAGGAGGCTGTCCATACATACCCTTGAAAAGGTTGTAGACTTCCTTGGGTACTATCTTCCAGCGTTCGCCGGCAAGGACATTCAGCGTCGCCTGCGTGCCAACGATCTGACTGCTCGGCGTAACAAGCGGTGGATATCCCATAGCCTCGCGAACATAGGGCACTTCTTCAAGGACCTTCTGCAGCTTATCCGCCTGTCCGGCCTCTTTAAGTTGATTGACAAGGTTCGAGTACATGCCGCCGGGAATTTGAGCAAGCAGGATATCCGTATTCGCCCCCTGGACCTTGACAAAAATCTTATCATACTTGGCGCGAATCTCTTTGAAGTGTTTGGCGATCGGCGTCATCTTGCGGATATCAAGTCCTGTGTCCCATTCGCTGCCGGCAAGAGCCGCGACAAACGTCTCGGTGCATGGCTGGCTCGTGCCAAGGGAGAAAGGAGAGATCGCGCAATCGATAACGTCAGCGCCGGCTTCAATACCCGCATAATACGCGAGGCCCGCAAGGCCGCAGGTGTAATGCGAATGGATTTGCACGGGAAGGTTCGTGGCGCTCTTAATCCCCTTGACCAGTTTCTTCGCAGCTGTGGGGGTCAGCAGCCCCGCCATATCCTTAATGCAAATAGAATCCGCCCCGAGATCTTTCATCTGCGAGGCAAGTTTGACGAATGCCTCGACCGTATGCACGGGTGACGTCGTATAGGCGATGCAAAGCTGAAGATGCGCACCTTCTGCTTTCGTCTGAGCCGCTGTCACTTCGACGTTACGCAGATCGTTGAGCGCGTCAAAAATGCGGATAATGTCGATCCCGTTGCCGACGGCGTGCTTTACAAACTCGCGGGCCGTATCGTCGGCATAATTGCGGTAACCGACAAGATTCTGTCCGCGGAGAAGCATTTGCAGCTTTGTCTTTTTGAAATGTTTTTTCATAATGCGCAGCCGCTCCCAGGGATCTTCGTCCAGGAAGCGCATGCACGAGTCGAACGTCGCGCCGCCCCACACTTCGACCGAATGATAGCCAACTTCATCCATGGCATCCATGACCGGAGTCATGTCTTCTGTCGACATGCGTGTCGCCATCAATGACTGATGGGCGTCGCGAAGGATCGTTTCGGTAATGCCGATTTTTCTCTGTTGCTCAACCGGCGCCGCCGAAACATCGCGTGACTCTTCAGCCACAGGCATCTCTGCATCTACGACTGAGTTATCGGCAACCGGAGTGTTCTTTTTCTTCGTTGTCATACACAAACCTCCTTCAGATCGGTTAAATAAGCTCAGTTCAGAAACACACCTATCATATCATAAAGAGGACTTTTTTGCTTGACACCAAAAATTAATTAAATCTGACAGCGAACAATTTTTCCAATCACCACGCGATTCGACGCATTGCTCTATAAAGCGGAATCGACGCTCAAATTTATCATTAGTACGTCTCAGCGCCAGATTTGGGTCCACGCCGCAACGCCGTGAAAGATTGACTACAGCAAATAAGAGGTCGCCGAGCTCTTCGACAAGTTGATCCGGATTGCCTGAAAGAGCGTCTTTTACTTCTGCCAGTTCTTCTGCGATCTTGTCCATAATAGGTTTCTGATCGTCCTTGGGCCAGTCAAAACCGACTGCAGCAGCTTTTCCCTGAAGTCGGCCGGCTTTTATGATAGGTGGCAAAGCCCGTGGCAAGCCCGACAAAACTGATCTGTCCTCTTCCGACTTCTGTTCTTTTTCCTGCCGCTTGATTTGCTCCCAGTCGGCATATGCGTCTTCCGCATCCACTATACCTTCGCCACGGAAAATGCGCGGATGCCGTCTGATAAGCTTTTCTACGACACTGCGACACACGTCGCCAATGTCAAACTCGTTTGATTCTTCAGCAAGCGTCGCAATAAACACTGTTTGCAACAAGAGATCTCCGCATTCTTCCTTAATGTGACGAATCCGGTTCTCACTGTTTGGCGCTTCGATTGCGTCAACGAGTTCATAAGCTTCTTCCACTATATGCGGACAGAGACTCTCCATCGTCTGGGCACGGTCCCACGGACAACCGTCCGGTGCCCGGAGCTTTTTCATGACTTCATTCAGTTTGGCAAAATCTTCAAGGATGAGACTCATCTATGATTCCTCCAAAGTCTGATCGGTTTTATTTGCCCGATTCTCTTTCTCAAAGTGCCATCGCTTTAGTTCTGCAGCGACAGCCCCCAGGCCACGGAGTCCGCCAATTCCTAAGAGGTCGCCGCTCTGCCTGATCCAGCGTGGCGGGGTGAAAAGATCTTCAAGTTGATTGCCGTGCATCGTAAGCCGGGATGCCGTCAGGTTAAACCTTTCGATCCCTGCAACGCGTCCCTCACCCCGAATCAAAGCTGCATCTAGAAGTCCCTGTACTTGTTCGGGAAGCGGTCCGTAGCGATCAAGAAGTTCCGCGTTCATGCGTTCGTAATCCTTAAAGCTGAGCGGCGATAACAATCGTCTGTACAGACCGATACGTAGTTCGGTCTGCGGGACGTAATCCAGAGGGATTACCAAAGGCAGCGATATGCTCGTCTCTACCGCCACAGACTGCGCGTCGCGTAGCTGATCGACACGTTCTTTCAACTTTTTCAGATAAAGAGCGTATCCGATTCGTTCTTTAAAGCCATGCTGTTCTGTGCCAAGGATCTCCCCTGCGCCGCGAATTTCCAGGTCTCTTTGTGCAAGCTGATAACCGCCGCTTTGTCCGCTGACGGCACCAAGCGCTTCCAGACGCTCACGAGTCTGTCCGCCGCTATCGGGACTGTAAAAGAAAAGCGCGTAAGCATCTTCGCTGCGTCGTCCGATACGTCCACGGATCTGATGCATCTGCGCCAGACCAAGATGCCTGACGTCATCGACGATCAACGTGTTCGCGCGCGGCACGTCAAGGCCGCTTTCGATGATCGTCGTGCAGACCAGAATGTCAATCTTCCCGTCGTAAAAACCGTTCATTACGGTTTCAAGTTCGCGTTCACCCATTTGTCCATGTGCGACGGCAACTTTATGTTCAGGGAAACGATTTGCAATTCGCCCCGCGACTTGCAGAATGTCCTCAACGCGATTGTGGAGATAATATACCTGACCTCCACGTGTCAGTTCACGCAAAATCGCGTCATAAGCGAGCCCCTGATCCCATGGCGATGTCACCGTGAAAACCTGTCCCCGACTGCGTGGGGGCGTAGCAATCACGGAAATGTCACGAATCCCCCGCAAGGCCATTGAGAGACTGCGAGGAATAGGTGTCGCTGAAAGAGAGAGAACGTCAAGGCCAGGGTGAAGTTCCTTCAAAAATTCCTTGTGTTTGACGCCAAAACGATGTTCTTCATCGATGACCAAAAGACCAAGGTCTTTAAACACGATATCAGTGTTAAAGAGACGATGAGTTCCGATCAGAACGTCGATTTCTCCGTTAGCAACACCGTCAAGGATCTCTTTCTGCTGTTTTTTAGTCACCATGCGTGATAGTAGCGCAACGCGAACAGGCAAATCACCGATACGCGCAGCACATGTACGGTAATGCTGCATAGCCAAAACCGTTGTTGGAGCAACGATCGCAGTCTGCGTACCGTTTTCTGCTGCTTTCACAGCGGCACGAAGCACGACCTCAGTCTTGCCATAGCCGACATCGCCGACAATCAGACGTTCCATCGGCCATGGGCGTTCCATATCGTTTTTTACGTCACGAATCGCCCGCAGTTGATCGCGGGTCTCCTGAAAAGGAAACGTTTCTTCAAAATGATTCAGCAATTCGCCGTCCCCGCCCAAAGCACGTCCCTGTGAGAGTTCACGTTGGGCGTAAAGCGTGAGAAGCCCCTGAGCTTCCGCTTCGATTTGTGCTTCTGCTTTCTTCCATGCCGAACGCCATTTTTTAGAACCGAGGCTGTCAGCTTCAGGCACACCGTCGCCATTCCACGGCGTCAGACGGAAGAGTTCCGAAGTTGGGATGATCAGTTTTTCGTGATCCGCAAACAACAGAACGATCGTCTCATAATCCTGGCCGCCAAAGTTCTCTACAGAGGTGCCCGCCAGCTGACACAAGCCGTATTTTTCGTGAATGACCCATTGTCCGTTTTTCAGACTTGCCTCCAGGTCCAGAGGCATGCCACGATCGATCTCATTCGCGAATGTTTCGTTCACTCCGAATAATTCAGCGTCAGAGATCCAAACTTCGTTTGCCGCACTAGCAACTGTTCCTCCGCTAAGGCTTGTGTTTTTATGGAACTCAACGCCGTCGGGCAGGCTGCGGCCTGTCAAATTTCGACTTGTTACATGAACGGAACTGCCGGCTTTAAGACGTTCAGTTATATATGCCTGCGCAGCTCTCAGATCGGTCTTAAAAAAAGGGACGATAGAATAAGCCAAATTAAGCTGATTGATACCCTCGCCTATTTCTCGAAGGCGTAGACGCGGCAATCTGGCTGTATTGAGCACGAATGCTTCATACGCGTTATCTTCAATTCTCTTTTCTGTTGGTACAAGAGCGTTATACAATTCACAAAAAGCCACAAAGCTAGATTCCAGCTTTTGTGGTTTTACCATTACCGTTTTAAAATCGCCCCATGACAATTCCCGTGCGCCATCTTCCGCTTGATTGACGCTGTGAAGGGTGAAATCGTTCAATGGCTGGAAACTGCGCTGTGAACGCGGTTGAAAAAAACGAAGTGATTCAACATCTTCGTCGAAAAACTCAACGCGAACAGGAGCTTTTTCAGACGGATCAAAAAAATCCACGATGCCGCCGCGCGACGCAAATTCCCCAGGTTGCCAGACGAGATCGGTTTTCCTGTATCCGTTTTCGTTCAACCAGGCCGTCAGGGCATTCCTGCCGGATGTTTTACCAACTTCAAGCACAATTCCGGATCGTCCGAACGAATATGGCGTAACAATACCTCCCGGTGTCGTCATCAGTACACCGTCTTCGGAATTAATCCACTCAGAAATGATATGACCGCGCCGAAGTAAATAATCATCTTTCGTCAGTTTATGTTCATCCAGTGGCGGCTCGTCAAGCAAAAAAGCGTGCTCTACTCCAAGGATTTGAAGGTCAGAGCAAAGGGACATCGTTTCCTGTTTTGTCGGAAGAAGAACAACGGACTTCCCTAATCCTCGTAAAGAACAGGCCAGCGCGGCACCTTCAAGTGGAATACCAACATACGCTCCTCGTGTCCAAAGCTGCCTGTCAACATCTTTAAGCAGTGAAATCAGAATTTCATTCCTCATTGTGTTCCTCAATAGTTGCCAAAAGACGGTTATAAAAAAACGGCGAAAGCCTTAAGCCTCGCCGTCAAGAGAACTTACATCGCAACTGTTGACTCGGTTCATCAGTTTTTCTGTCGTCGATGCGCACCAATCGCAGATAAACTCACTTGCCCTGTCGATCGCTCTGTCAATGATCCGACGATCGGCAGGAGCAAAATGACCAAGCACCCAGCCGATCATTTGGCTTTTTTCGGCACAGGAACCAACGCCGATTCGCAAACGGGGAAAGTCCTGCGAACTCAAATGCGCAATGATCGACTTAAGCCCGTTATGTCCGCCTGCCGAACCTTTGGCACGCAAACGCATCTTTCCCAACGGAAGATTTACATCATCGACGATGACCAGCAAATCATGCGGTTCGACTTTGAAATAACGCGTAAGTTCGCCGATCGCGACGCCGCTGTTGTTCATGTAGGTATATGGTTTCAACAGGCAAACTCGCTCTCCAGAAACTGTAAGAGGCCCCCAGCACGCGCCGCCAAATTTGACAGATGAATTTCCCGCGTCGAGACGGTCAACAAGACGGTCGATCACGTCCCAGCCGACATTATGACGCGTAAGCGCATACTCCGTGCCGGGATTGCCCAGTCCGGCAATTATACGCAAAGCCGTTATTCGGCGCAGTAAAAGTCGATATGAAGAAGCTGATCAGTCGCGTAATTTTTCGTTGCCGACTTAATCACACAATTCTTAACGACACCGCCGGGAAGAGTCGCGGCAAACACATAGTTTTTCACGTCGCCGGACATCAGGTAAGGCAGCATCGTCTTCGTCTCGACCTTGACGGAATACGTCTTGTCAAGCGCGGGACCGTAAACGACTGCGGGGAGATACCCCGTCTTGCGCAAACGGCCGCAATAAGCCTTACCAAAACCTTCGCGCTCTTCAAGTACAATGTTGACTGCTTCTGACATAAAAATGCCTCCTCTGGAAATTTTTATTACAACGACTCTTCCAGTTACTCAAAAAGAGCGCTTACGGAAGAATCATTGTGAATCCTTGTAATGGCTTCGGCAAAAAGCTTCGCCATGGAAACTTGGATTATTTTATCCAATTTTCGTTCTGCTGGCAATGGGACAGTGTCTGTTAAAACGACTTTTGTGACAGCGTCGTCGCTAAGGCGATCTATAGCAGGGCCGGAAAGCAAACCATGCGTCGCAGAGCAGTAGACTGCTTTTGCGCCCAGGCTTTTCAGAGCTTTAGCAGCGTTAACAATAGTTCCGGCCGTGTCAATCATATCGTCAATGAGGATACACGTCTTGCCCTTGACGTTGCTGCCGATGATCTCCATCACTTCACAAACGTTCGCCATATCATGACGGCGACGCTTATCGACAATTGAGATTTCCGTGTGAAGGAGTGTCGCCAGTTTGCGTGCCCGAACGACGCCGCCGGCATCGGGAGAAACGACGACAAACTTATCCGGGCTCTCGTCACCAATAAGATTCTCTTTGAACCAATCGGCAAGACGAGGTAAACCATACAGATGATCGACAGGAATATCAAAAAATCCCTGGATCTGACCGGCATGGAGATCAGCCGTAACGACCCTGTGAGCACCTGCGTGCTCGATCATATTGGCTACGAGTTTGGCCGTGATCGGCTCACGGCCTTTTGCTTTCCGATCCTGACGTGCGTAGCCAAAATACGGCATGACGAGATTAATGCGTCCGACCGACGCTCTTCTGAGCGCATCGACCATCACGAGCAGCTGCATCAGGTTATCGTTGACGGGCTTGCAGGTGGGCTGAATAACAAATACATCGTCACCGCGGACGCTCTCTTCGATCGTAAAGCCGACTTCTCCGTCAGCAAACTTGAAGTGATGAACTTTTGCCAGCGGGACACCAAGCTCTTTGCTGACTTTCTCCGCAAACTCAGGATTGGCTTCACCGGAAATGACGACAATTCGCTTATCGCTCGACAGCATTTTCTAATCCCCCATTAGTAAACTTACTTTTGACTTTTTCGTCTCAGAGACCAACCGTCTTTAACAACCTGGCGCCCACGAGCTACCGCAAGAGCTCCTTCAGGAACGTTTTTCGTAATCACAGAGCCGGCCGCGACCGTAGAATCACTGCCAACAGTCACAGGTGCCACGAACATCGTGTCGCTGCCGACAAAACACCGTGCACCTATGTGCGTACGGTTTTTATGGACACCGTCATAGTTGCATGTCACCGTCGCCGCACCGATGTTTGTGTCCTCTCCTATCTCAGCATCGCCGATATAAGAGAGATGAGGAACTTTGGTCCTCTGACCGATCTTACTGTTTTTGATCTCCACAAACTTCCCTGCAAACGATCCTTCGGACAGGTATGTTCCGTCGCGAAGGAAGCAGAAAGGCCCCATTTTTACGTCTTTTTCAGCTGTAACGTGATCCGTAACAACATAACCGAGGCACTGAACACCGTCTTTCAATACAGTATCGCGTAGCACGCTGCCGGAATTGATGACGCAGCCCTCGCCGATATCACAACTGCCCCAGAACTGCACGTTAGGATACAGCCATGCTTCACCATGAAACGTCGTTCGCGGAGAAATCCATACAGAATTCCGATCGAAACATTTTACTCCGGCGTTGAGCCAGCGTGTAAGGATACGGTCGCGCATTTTAATGGAAAGACGCTCCAGTTCCATCGGGCTGTTGACGCCATCAAGGTTATCCGCGGAGAGTTTAACAGGCTTGACAGTAATGCCCTGCGAACATCCCCAGGAAATCAGATCTACAATGTAATATTCGTTCTGGCTGTTGTCTTGTCTCAGTTCTGCCAAACCCCGAAACAGGACGTCAACGTCAAATAGGTAAATGCCGACATTAATCTCATGAATCGCCAGCTGTTCTGCTGTGGCATCTTTTGCCTCAACAATGGAAACTGACGCGTTTGAACGAATGACACGCCCATAACTTCCAGCATCGTCTAAATCACAAGTCATAAATGCGATACCAGCGTCGCCTGCGTGATCGAGTAAAGCTTTGATTTCGCTTTCTGTCAACATTGGCATATCGCCATTCACGACTAGAACTTTCTTTCTTTCCTTGAGCCAATCACGGGCACACATCACAGCATGCCCCGTACCAAGCTGTTCTTTTTGCCAGACTGGGACAACGTCTGATTCATTCTTAGCAAGCCACTCTTGAACGACGTCGCCGCCATGACCGATGACAGCAGCTATATCAGAGATACCTGCGTTCTTCAGGGCCTGAATTACATAATAAAGCATTGGCTCTTCTAGAAGAGGCTGCATCACCTTGGGCAGAGGGCTTTTAATGCGCGTGCCTTTTCCGGCAGCGAGAATCAGCGCGCTGCAATGCGTAAGCGGCGTCATAAATCTGATCATCCTTTCGAAAATGCTTCAACGGAGACTCGGTATTTTACTTTCACCGCATTCATGATAAGATACTCTCCGACACAAAAATCGACAATTTATACTACCATGCCGCTCTTTTCTGTCAAGTTTAAATTTGTAAAAATTGGAGATGGATGAAAATGAATGAATCATTCGTTAAAATTGGCAGCGGTTGTGCCTTAGCGGTCATGTTGATCGCCTTTTCATTCCTTGGTTTTGCCGCTATGAAACCCGGCGCGTCGCAAAAGACCATTGACGCTTTCTGGCTCTGCAACCTCGCCTTTCTTGCTCTCCTCGCCGTATTTATCTTTGTCTTTTTCTCCCCGCTTCTTGCGATTGCACCGCTCTTCCCGTTGATTCTTTTTGCGCGGTTGTTTCTTGCTACACGGAAAAAATCCGATCAAAAATAAACAAGCGCTCTGTCTGTTATTTGCTCAGACAGAGCGCTTTAACTATTCTACGGTCACGCTTTTGGCAAGATTACGAGGTTGATCGATGTTACATCCTCGCAGTAACGCTGCTTCATAGGCAAAAATCTGCAGTGGAATGACTGTCAAGAACGCCGAAAGCTCCGGCTCTGTCCTGGGCACGCGAATCAAACCGGCGATGTCAGCCGGTGCCGTGACTCCTTCGGTCGTCAAAAATATCACAGGCGCTTTGCGCGCACGTGTCTCCTGAACATTGGAGAGGGTCTTCTCAAGCAAATAGTCTTCCGGTGCCACCACGACGACAGGGAGCTCTTCGTCAAGCAATGCTATCGGCCCATGCTTCATTTCACCGGCCGCGTAAGCCTCCGCGTGGATATAGGAAATCTCCTTCAGTTTCAGCGCACCTTCAAGCGCAACAGGGAATGAAATGCCGCGTCCAAGGAAAAGGAAATCGCGCGCTTTCGAGAATTTACTCGCAAGCGCTTTAAGTTCAGCTTCAAGCGTAAGCGTCTCCTCAACTTTGTATGGCAGCTCCTTCATGGCGGAAACAAGACGCTTTTCGTCTTTTTCGTCAAGCTCGCCGCGAAGTTTGGCAAGATACAGTCCTGCAAGGATCAGCGCCATGAGCTGCGCTGTAAACGTCTTCGTCGCGGCCACACCGATCTCGATCCCGGCGTTCAGGCGAAGGACATCATTGACTTCGCGTGCGATCGAAGAATTCGGCGCATTCGTAGCAGCCACAGTATACGCGCCCTTCTCTTTAACATGACGCAAAGCTTCAAGAGTATCAAGCGTCTCTCCGGACTGAGAGACAAACAAAGCAAGCGTGTCGGCATCGGCTTTTAATGGTCGGTAACGATACTCTGAAGCAATATCTACACGAATATCAATGCTCAGGTAATTTTCAAGAACTCTTTGAGCAACCGTCGCTGCGTAAAACGACGTGCCGCAGGCAACAAGGTCAAGCCGCCTGAACGCCTTTGCCTGCGCGGCAGAAATGCCCCATTCGCCGCTCAGATCGATCGTATCTTCCGTGATCCGACCTGACATGGCCCTGCGCAGCACGCTTCCCTGCTCATTGATCTCTTTCAGCATAAAATGCGTATATCCTGCTTTATCGATCATCGTCGGGTCAACATCAACGGATGTGGTCGGGTGATCGTGTGCGCAGCCGTTCAAATCCCAGAAACTGGCACCTGAAGCGTCAAGTCGACAAATCTCGCCTTCGTCAAGGAAAACGACACGGTCAGCATGTTCAACGATCGCAGGAACATCGGATGCACAAAAGGCCTCGTTTTCTCCAAGCGCAACGACAAGGGGCGCACCTTTACGAACACAATACAGCTCGTTCGGTCGGTCGTTGAACAGGATCACAAAAGCAAAGGCGCCGCGGCAACGCCTGAACAACTCGCAAAGTGCCTGGAGGGGATTGCCATTATAGAGACGTGCAAGTAACTGCGCGGCGACTTCCGTATCCGTCTGTGACTGAAAATGAACGCCTGCAGCAAGAAGATCTTCCTTAAGTTCAAGGTAATTTTCGATAATACCGTTATGTACGAGGACAAGACGATTATGCTCATCAGAATGGGGATGAGCGTTAGCGTCCGTAACGCCGCCGTGAGTGGCCCAGCGTGTATGACCGATTCCCAATCCACCTACAAGACCGGAATCACCGATTTTGTTCTTCAGATCGGCCACTTTCCCCACGGTTTTGACCGTACGAAAGCCGTCCTTACCCAAAAGAGCAATTCCCGCTGAATCATAACCTCTGTATTCAAGACGTTCCAACCCTTTTAGGACGACTTCACATGCATTCTGGTGACCAATGTATCCTACAATACCGCACATGGGTTCATAACCTCCGCATTTTGAAGGGCATTTGCTCTTGTCCTGCCGGTCACCCCGCAGTTTTCACGCAAAAGTTGATGGCCTCCCTGTCGTAGACCACGAAAGCATCCGCCGAATATTTCGATAGCTCTCGACCTCGTCAGCTGTGTTTCGCTTATACGAATTCAGCTCAGGCGCTTATCTCAACACGCGTTTCCTCCTCTTACTTAGTTTATCACAAAAAAGCCAGACTGAATCGCATGATTCAGTCTGGCTTTCGATTATCCGCTTTAAATATTGCGAATCATTGAGCCGAACGTATCAGTCATTTTCTTTAAGACCTCTGCATCGTCACACTCAACGAGAAGTCGAATCAACGGCTCTGTCCCTGAAGGACGAAGAAAGACGCGTCCTTTAACGCCAAGTTCCTGATTCGCTTGATTGATTGCGTTTGTTAGTTCGGCGTTCTGCATCACACGATCGCGATCTGCTACAGTAATGTTCGTCAGTTGTTGCGGAAACGGTGAAAAGCGTTCAACTAACGTCTCGGGTACCTCGCCAAGCTCACGGCACGCGCGCAGGAACGCAAACCCCGTACAGAGTCCATCGCCCGTACGGACATAATGGTCAATAATCACATGCCCCGATTGCTCGCCGCCCAGGCCAGAGCCAGTACTTTTCATCATGTCAAGCACGTATCTGTCACCAACGGCACAACGGAAAACCTGAATACCCTCTTTGCGTAAATGAAACTCAAGCTTTCCGTTGCTCATGACTGTTGCGACAACGCCGCTGCCAAGAATGCCCTCACGCTGAAGCCAGCGCGCAAGCACCCAGAGTATCACGTCGCCATTAATGACGTTCCCCTGACGGTCGACAAGCAAAACACGGTCTGCGTCGCCGTCATAGGCGATGCCAACATCTGCGTCATGTTTTTTAACCGAAGAAATCAGCGAGTCAAGATGCATCACGCCGTTTTTTTCGTTTATGTTCAATCCGTTAGGCTGATAGCCGATCAGGATACTCTCGCACTGGAGCTTTTTAGTCAAAAGTGGAATGACCGTCGACGCGGCACCGTTTGCACAATCAAATACGACCCTCATGCCCGAGAGTCTGTCTCCGTCAAGTACCTGAAGTACTCTGTCAGCGTACATGATCGCGAAACCTTCTTCAGAAACCATTTCTCCGATCGACGCACCATAAGGATGCCATTCGTCAATCAGATCGCCGCCCAGGTAATCTTCTATGTCTATCTCTTCACTATCCGAAAGTTTCTGTCCGGCGGCGCTCAGGAATTTAATCCCATTGTACTCAGGAGGATTGTGCGAAGCACTGATGACTGCGCCTCCCTGCGCTTTAAAGAACTGAACACCGTAACTGACGGCAGGTGTTGGGACAACACCAAGCAAAATGACATCTGCTCCGGCAGACATCATCCCAGCGGCAAGAGCAGACTCAAGCATTTTCCCAGAGCGACGTGTGTCACGTCCAACGACGATCTTGGGCCTTCTCATACCGCGCTCTACCAAAAACATCACATACGCACGTCCGAGACGCAATGCCATCTCAGGGGTCATAGAGCCACTGTTGGCAATATCTCTCACGCCGTCTGTACCAAACAGACAACGAGAACGATGTGAATCAGACTTTTTCGTTTCCATAAGTACCCGCTCCTCCAGCATTATAGGCAAATCTACTCGGATGCACGCTTTATTTCCGCCATGCTATCAGCGTCAAAGATAACTTCAACGCCAGGGATATCTTTTTTCTCAACATAAACGGGGACGACGGCCTGCGGTGTCACAATACCCGAAACATCAACGTATGCCCTCAAGCCCAAAGTGTCAGCATTCAGATCTTTCATCGATTCTGCGTCACCTTCAACGGAAACAGAGATTGTCGAGGGGCTAACGAACCAATTCGCGTTTTCTTCCGCTCCTCGTACAAGAACAGGGATCTCTGTAAACTCTCGCTGAATTCGCTGGCTTTCGACTTCGATCTTCACAGTCACTTTTGGCGCAGCACCGAGCGCAATTCCTTGCGGAATACCTGTAAGTGTCGTCTCTAAGGTCGTCGTTTTCCTGATCTGAGAAAGGTCGATCGGCTCAGTGTAAAGCTGCTTCAGAACACCCAAGCGTCCACTATAAGTCACCGTCGCAGGCTCTGTCTCCATTCTGACAAGACGCAGATAAGGCCGCAATGTTCCGCGAGTTTTAACGACAATGGGTATTTGCACTGTCGGACGCAACTTGGGGTTCAACGTAGCCTCAACCGTGACCTCAGCAGGAGTATAAACATATGACACGCCGCTTGGTACGTGAACACGTGCTTTTATGATCCTGCCGCCGCGAAGTTGTTCAAGCGTCGGACAGACGTACGCTTCAAATACTGTATTGAGTTCATCCTCCCTGCCACGGGCAACAACAGTGTCAGGAGAAACAGTTACGTTGATGAGTTCATAATTGCCCGGCATGTTTTCAGGCGGCTGTACTTTAACTGTCAACGTTTTTTCAATTTCGCGAGCCAGCACAACTTCTACATTTGCAGGGGCGAGCTGATTCAGTTTCATACGTGAAGGCGTATGAAACAAAACACGTTGCATATGTGTTCCGGCGCCAACGCCTTTCAGATCTATCTGCGCTGTAAGGTTTTGATTTTCAAGAGCATTAACGGCTCTCCGCCTGCCGGTAAGCGTAACGGACACGGTCTGCACTTTTCTGTAAGCATTCAGACCTGCAGGTGGATTGGAGATGAGAAGAGGAATCTCGAAAGTTTTCGCTATTTCTTCGTTACGATTGCCGACAACTAAAAACCACATGCTCAAAGCAAGCGCAAAAGAGACAAACCAGAGAAAACTTTTAGATGATAGTCTGCCGCTGATCTGTTTCCATTTGAACTTCATGTGTCTAACTCCTTCTCGCTTCCCAACGCCAACAGCTCTTCTTTCAGATTATCAAGGAATCCCTGTTCCTTCCCCTGATCAGAGAAATAATGAACGAGGTATTTTCTCAGCTGCGCTTCTTTGAGATCGCTCGAAATCCTTCCGTTGATCGCCAGAGAGATCTCACCGCGCTCCTCTGAGACAATCAGAGAAACGGCATCAGACACTTCCGTCACGCCGATCGCTGCTCTGTGCCGGGTCCCCAGCCAGCGCGAAAGATCGGCGTTTTCCGTCAACGGAAGATAACAGCCAGCTGCAAGAATCCGCTCTCCGTCGATGATCATAGCTCCGTCATGGAGTGGATTATTTGGCCAGAAAACAGAAATCAGCAGTTCATTCGTTATATCAGCATCGAGAAGAACGGCATTACGCCAGTAGTCTTTCAGTCCCGTTTCCCTCTGAAGGACGATCAGCGCACCGATTTTATGTGCACAGCAGTACATCAAGCCTGCACACATTTCGTCAGCGATTTCTTCAGCTCTCTTCCGAACTTTCGTTTGTCTCCACATACTGCCGCGTCCCAATTCTTCCAGAATACGCCTCAGTTCAGGCTGAAAGATAATCGGGATGATGAAGAGCAACGCACTGAAAAGTCGCGAAAGGAGCCATTCAAAAGTATCCAGATTAAGCCACCGTGCCAGCGTCCACAGCAACGCCAGGACAAACAGTCCCTTAACAAGCTGAATCGCCCGTGTTCCGGCTAAAAGCGAAAGGGTTTTATAGATGATAAACGTGACAAGGGCGATGTCAAGCGCGTCCTGCCAACGGAAAAAACTGAGAATATCGATCAACAAAACCATTTCCCCCTTACATAGGACCGCGGTAGAATCTCAGTTCACATAAACTTATCACAGAAAGATCGTGAAAATCTCAGTTTTTTGTCGTTTTGCTCCTCTAAATCACGCGGTTTCTCGATCGTTTTTTCTAGTCTGAAGTTCAAGCGCTTAATTGCGCTTCACCACGTCCAAAGACCTCATCCAGATCATCTTCAAGGGCCTTTGAAGGCGAAATACGTATATGATCGAAGACTACAGCGGCCGTTTCTGTTTCGCTTGCGACCTTTAGGATCACGGTTCGATCACCGCGATGGTTCTTCAGGACGGTAATAAACTTTTTCTGCGACGCCTCTTTCAGTGCCTCATACGAAACTGCGATCTCAATATAATTTTTTTCCGCTTCACTGTCTTCGAGCAAAACTATATCAGACGCAATAACTGAGCCATCACCTCGTTCATCTGGACGGCCGGTAATGAGGTATGGTTTGCCAGTGAATAAAAGCGGTTTGATTTCTCCCCACGACTTTCCGTTTCGTGCTCTTGCAAAGCAGACGACTTTGATTTCCCTTTCGCCGTCGTCAAAGGCCAGGATCCCCATCGGCTCACCGCGTTTTGTCAATTTTTCCTGGTAATTTGAGAGCAATGCAGCAAAGGTAGGGGCGACTCGCTCATTTCGCCAATAAGGGAGGTCGCCTATATGCGCGTTGGATTTCCGCTCAGCAAGACTCCTGTAGCGGTCAAAGGGATGGCCGGAAATAAACATGCCCATCGATTCTTTTTCAAACTCCAGTTTTTGAACCATGTCAAAATCTTCTACCTCAGCCAAAGTCGGATGTTCTTCGCTGAGCATATCATCGCCGAACAGCGATCCCTGATCTCCCTGCGTATCCTGTTTCTGCGCGAATTCAAACATATCTGTCAATGACGACATAAGCTGATTTCTGTTAGGATTGAGCGTATCAAACGCGCCAGCTTTGATAAGGTTTTCAACGACGGCTTTGCTGACGGCATGTTTATCGACACGCAGGATAAAATCCCAAAAACTTTGGAATGGTCCCCCCTGCTCGCGCGCCTGGAAAATCGATGACAGCGCAGCATCCCCGACTTTTGACACGCCCCCGAGACCAAAGCGGATCGCCGTTTTAGTCGCTGTAAAATCTGCGTAAGATTCGTTGATATCCGGAGCAAGAACCTCAATACCGGACGCTCTGACTTCGCGCACGTACTCGGCCATGACCTCTTTTTTTGCTCCGATTTTGCTCGAAAGATACGCAGCCATAAACTCTTTCGGGTAGTGCACTTTCAGCCAGGCAGTCTGGTAGGTGATCAGTGCATAAGCCGCACTGTGGGATTTGTTGAATCCGTAACCTGCAAATTTCTCGATGATGTTGAAAATCTCGTCGGCACGTTCTCCAGCAACGCCGTTTTTCTCAGCGCCGGCACGGAATACCGCACGCTGCTGATCCATGACGTATTTCTTTTTCTTTCCCATAGCACGACGCAGCAGATCAGCACCGCCGAGAGTATACCCGGCCAGTGTGGAAGCACATTTCATAACCTGTTCCTGATACAGCACGACCCCGTAGGTCTCTTCCAGGACAGGCTTAAGCATCGGATGCAAATAATGAACTTCCTCACCGTGTTTACAGTTGACGTACTGATCGACCATACCGCTTTCAAGAGGTCCAGGGCGATAGAGCGCGAGGATAGCGACGAGATCGGCAAAACGATCGGGAACCATCTTTTTGATCAACCGACGCATTCCGGCCGACTCCAGCTGAAAAACGCCAAGAGTGTCAGCATCCTGAAGCAATTTGAACACATCGGGATCGTCGAGCGGCAATTCATTGATATCGCCGATGGCAATATCATTTCGTTTGATGTTTTCGATTGCGTCCTGAAGGATCGACAAAGTTTGCAGCCCGAGGAAATCCATTTTCACGAGGCCGATACTCGCAACAGGATCCATCGAGTACTGCGTCGCAACCTGACCTTCGACGATCTCCCGTACGGGGACAAGCTCCATAAGAGGCTCAGGAGTAATGACAACACCTGCTGCATGTTGCGAACAATGTCGCGCCAGGCCTTCCATACTGGAAGCAGAGTTCAGCAGCTCGTTCACCTGTGAGTTGCTTTTTGCCATTTCCTGAAGCTCGGGAGTTTGTTCAATTGCTTCTTTAATGCTCTTTGCCCCATCAGGAATAAGATTCGCAACTTTGTTCGCGTCAGCATAATTCATTCCCATAGCGCGACCGACGTCCTTGATTGCCTGCTTTGATTTCATGCGCCCAAAAGTGATGATTTGCGATACGTTATCTACTCCGTATTTATCAACAACATACTTAATTAGGCGATCGCGCCCCTTGTCGGAAACATCGGTATCGATATCAGGCATGGAAATACGTTCTGGATTGAGGAATCGCTCGAAGATGAGTCCGAATTTTAACGGATCCAGCTCGGTGATTTTCATTGCATAGGCGACCAGCGAACCGGCCGCCGAACCTCGCCCGGGCCCGATCGGGATACCGCGTGATTTGCACGCCTGAATCACGTCAGCAATGATCAGGAAATACCCGGGAAAGTTCATCTGGATAATGATCCCCAGTTCGTATTCCAGACGCTGCATGTAATCATCCGGCAGTTCGTCACAACCCAGCCGTTGTTTTAGCCCCTCATGTGACATATGCACAAGGTACGTATCAAGCGTCATGCCTTTGGGGAGTTCAAACTCCGGCAGAAGGTAATTTCCTGTATTCAGCTCAAAGTTGAAGTTGCAGCGTTCGGCAATCCGCAGCGTATTTTCGAGCGCGTCCGGAACTTCAGCACCGAAATGTCCCCACATTTCCTCAGCGGATTTAAAATAAAAATCATTGTATTCAAACGACATTCTGTTCGGATCAGTAATAGTCTTTTTCGTACCGACACACAGGAGCAGCTCATGCCAGTCATAGTCGTTACTGGTCAGGTAATGAGCGTCGTTGGTCGCGATAATCGGGAAATCATAGCGGCGCGCCATCTCAACAACTTTTTTATTTACGATCGCCTGCTGAGGCACGTGGTTGTGCATAATCTCCAGAAAGAAATTATCTTTACCAAAGATGTCGCGGTACATTTGGGCGCGTTCCAGCGCTTCGTCGTCGCGTCCGTCAAGGAGCAACGATGGGATTTCACCGGCAATGCAGGCCGAAGAAGCGATAATGCCCTTGCTGTATTTTGCCAGGAGCTGGTGATCGACACGCGGTTTATAGTACATACCGCGCGTATTCGCAATCGAAACCAATCTGACGAGATTGTGGTATCCTTCGTCATTTTCTGCCAAAAGAAGCAGGTGATTGGCTTTTTTCTGTCTGCTTTCGATCCCGTCCGGAGCAACATAGATCTCGCAGCCGATGATTGGCTTAACTCCCTTATCCTTACACTGCTGGTAAAATTCGACCGCACCGTACATGACGCCGTGGTCCGTCATGGCAACGGCAGGCATCCCATATTCTGCACATTTGGAAGCAAGCTCAGAACAGCGGATCGCGCCGTCCAACAAACTGTATTCGGTGTGAACGTGTAGATGTACGAATTTTTTCTCTGCCGACATTAGAACTCCTCTGTTCTTGAAATCTTATATAATTACTCTTCTGACCTTTCGCTGCTGTCGTCACCTTCTTCATTCGGACGACAATACAACAGACTTGCTTCCATGATACCGCTCAGAAAATCCGGAAGTGAAGCTCTCCCAGTTTGACTGTGCTCAATGCTTTGGGCGCTGCTTTTGAAAGTCGCATTTTGTGTCTCCGGAGCAGCAAACGAATTATTATTCGGTGAAGATGGGAGAAATCCAGCGTCGATGACATTATTAACTGAGTGTGATTGAGGCAACGGATCGTTAGCTGGATTTTGCTCTCGGTGTTCACTGAATTCAGTATAGACCTTGCTTTGCTCACCGCAAAACAGACAGATTGTCCGCACATTGAAGTCAAGCTTTTGCAAATCATTGCGCACAATGTCCAGAACGCGTCCGTCTTTCAGAACTTCAAAGGCAAGCGTATCCTTCTCATCTAGGCAAAGGGAAACTATCTTCTGATCTCGATCATAAGCAATGTCTGACAAAAGCAACGGCAACACAGACTGTGGAGCATGGTCCAATTCACAAACAAGTGCGTCTTTCAAGTTATCATCACCAACAGAAAGGCCGACGAGATCAGGACGAACTGCAGATTTCAAGTTATGTTCACTCTCAGCTGAATTCACAGTCTGCTGTGCCGTTTCAGTCAGAGATACATTTGTCGGTAAAACCTTTTGCTCAGCACGCGATGTATCGCCGCTTTCTACCGACGCTTGTGATACAGAATCTTTACTTACAGTTGCTGTCTTGGCACCAACGCCCAACGTATCGACTGAAGTCAATTCGTTAAGGGGCATTGACTCAGGAATCATCAACCAGCTGACGAGCAAACCGCATAGTACATCATTGGATATTCCGCGACGCACTTGAGGCAACAAAGACGCAATCAGCGCCATGAGACGTTCAAGATGTTGCGAAGAGAAAAATGGCTGCTCGTTTTTCAGCCAATTTCTCTCCTCTTCGGAAAGCATAAGTGAACTGAGCACACGTTCTCCCCATCGTGATTGCAGCCAAAGGTTGCGAATGCACGTAAAAAGCACACTCAGGAATCGCTCCGGTACCGCCCCCGAACGAAACAAATTTTCAAGGTTTGGCAACGCTTCGGCGGGCTTTTCATGGCAAAGTGAAAGCCACCTTCGTATTGAAGAAGAACTGCCACCGCCTAGCAATTTATCGATAGTTTCCCGTGTAATTTCCCCTGTGCCGTACGCAATCGCCTGCTCCATCAGGGAAAGAGCGTCTCTCATTCCGCCTTCAGAATTCCTGGCTATTTCCCAAAGAGCCTCATTTTGCACCTCAATGCCTTCCGCAGTAGCGACCGTTTGTAAACGTGAAACGATCTGTTCAGGTGTCATGCCATGGAAAGGAATGTGTTGGCAACGGGAACGAATCGTCACCGGCACCTTATGCGGAGCAGTCGTTGCTAGAATAAAAATCACCCGCTCCGGGGGCTCTTCCAGTGTTTTCAGCAAGGCGTTAAAAGCACTGAGAGAAAGCATGTGAACCTCGTCGATAATGTAGACTTTATAAGGACATGTAAATGAAGCAAGAGCTACATGTTCCTTTAAATCACGAATCTCATCGACGCTGTTGTTTGAAGCACCGTCGATTTCGATCACATCAAGGCAGCTTCCCTCCACGATCGAACGACAGGTCTCACATTGATTACATGGTTCTGCCCCTTTCCTGTTTGGGCAGTTAACTGCTTTGGCAAAAAGACGCGCGATCGTTGTTTTACCGCAGCCTCTGGGACCTGAAAAGAGATAAGCATGTCCTATAGTACCGTTGTCTATTGCACGCGTCACGACACCGATCGCCGCCGACTGACCTACGACATCGGAAAAGCTCTGAGGACGGTATCTTCGATAGAGGGATATATACATTCGCTACCTCCAACTTTTACTGTAAACAATCATATCGCCTCTCGCAATAGGAGCTATATCAGCCCAAGAGCGACACGAGTGCAACAGGGTCTCATTACATAGCGTAATCGGCCATAGGATGTTTTTTTCGCGCTTCATTAAGCGCGATCAGAAATCGCTTGCGTATCGTTTCAAGTCCATCTGTACCGCCAGGAAATGTCGATAAATACAAAGGTTTCACACCGGCATAAACTCCACCACCATGACCATGCGGAGAACTAACGCGAATATCGTAAGCTGGCGTTTCCATTTGTAAATGATCAGATGTCATCTGAAGAGCCGTTTCGTAACTCTTCAGTGTCTCCGGTGTCTTTTGAGCACGCGAGATTTCGGTCGAATCTATTTTAAAAATGAGGTTCCCGCCCTCCTCTGTAAGCGTAGGGATCAGAAGTTTCAAGACATACTTACGATGCAGTTTATATCCCTTTTTCTCCACGACATCGGCAATATAACGAATCCGTTCGGAAATTTTAGGGTGATCACGATACACTCCTGGATCAAACCACGGCTGCTTCAGCTCTTCTTCTGCAAGACTTTCCATCACAGTAACCCCGGCAATAAGATCATACCCTGCTCTTTCAGCTAAGTCCGCCCCGTTCAGGTCTGCCTCCTGTTCCAGATCACGGCTGTATGCGTTCGCCATGGCAACTGCAGCAATATTTGACAGCATGATCGCCGCACCGGCACCTCGCGAAGCAATTGCAACGGCTAATGCGGCAAGACTGAGCTTTTGATTGCGTTCCATTTGTACGATGACATGCTTGCCGTTAGCATGAGCAAGTTCGTGTGCAATCACAAAAGCGAGTTCAGCATCGCTTCTGACAAAATTCAAAAGTCCAGTCGTCACATATATATTTCCACCGGGCACACAAAATGCGTTCGGAGACTTTTCCTTCACGATATGGATTTTGTAGGGCAACGGACGTGTTGTCCAAGGCGTCAATTTGTTAAAAATACCGCGAACACGCGCCGTGTATATAGGATCTTCGTTAAATTTCATATTCTTTGCAATTTCTTCTGCGATTTTATCTCCCAGAACAACTTCGCGTTTAACTGATGCCTGGAGACTTTCCTCAGCAGATTTTTTCTTCCTTTTCGCCCAACATTCAGTTGAACTGAGAAGCACAAGCAAAATAAGAATGGCAAATAATAAGCGCTTAAGAACAGACGATTTATACATGGTTCATTCCTTCCAACATCATCCAAGGATCATTGCCCCAAATATCTTGAAGATACATGACTTGCTAACGGTTAGGAAAATTCCTTCCTCTCACAAAACGATTAGAGTAATCATACCACGTTTTGTGTTTTGCAGACTGTTTTTGAACGAGCAAAAGCAAAATTACTCGGTAAAATATACACACATATAATTGCGTCATTTTTATTTTAGAGCATAAAAAAACACCCTCGGTAAACCGAGGGTGTTTTTAGCAGGAAAAAGCAGAACTAGGCGTCCTTCTCCTTGTTCATCGCGCTGACACCAGCGATCGACATGGCAACGCCAAGGACGATCAGGATCGCGCCAAGCGAAAGAAGCAGGTAGTTGGGCACAGCAGCCTCAAGTCTCTCCTTGACCTGGATAACCAGCGAGTAGACCGTGGTCACAAGCATGAACCAGAAGGGGATGTAAAGGAACTTGTTGCTCTTGTGCAGACCAAGCTTGACCCACGCAGCAATGCCGAGAAGGTTAAGCGCGGCGACCATCTGGTTAGCAGCACCGAAGATAGGCCAGATCGCGGCCCAGGTAGCGATCTCCTTGACCTGCTTGACGCCGTTGACGATGACGTCGACATGGGTCTTGGTGTAAACCAGAGCGACAGAAAGGGCAACGACAATGATCGTAGCGGGGATCATACCGATCTTACCGCCGGTGAACTCCTGGATCTGATAACGGCCAAGACGTGTAGCCGTGTCAAGGGAAGTCAGCAGGAAGCTGTTGATGGCGATCGCACCAAGGCGGGCGCCGAACGTGGCATCAAGCCCAACCAGCGTGGAGAACTGGCCGAAGCCCTTGGCAAAGATCTGTACGGGCGAAAGTCCCTTCGCACCCTCAAGACCGAGCACCATCAGAGTGCCGATGGAGATAACGGCCACAAGACCTTCAATAAGCATAGCGCCGTAACCGATAAGGACAGCGTCCTTCTCCTTGCGGAGCTGACGGCTGGTCGTACCGGAACCGATCAGGCCATGGAAACCGGAGATAGCGCCGCAAGCGACCAGAACGAACATGGCCGGCCACAGAGCCTTGGAGGTGAAGCCGAAGTACTGAACGTTGTTGGCGATCATCGGGATGGTATTGCTGTCAAGAGCGCTGCCGGCGAACATACCGTAGGCACCGACGCCCACAGCAAAGTACAGGAAGTACGAAGCCAGGTAGTCGCGGGGCTGAAGCAGCATCCACACGGGGAGGACCGAGGCGAAGAAGATATACACGCCAAGGAAAGCGTTCCAGAAGTCAATCTTGTGCGTGAACACTGTGTTGATCAGCCAAGGAGCGGTCTCAGCATTGACCTTCACGCAGCCGCCAACGATCAGGGCCAGCATGACAATCGTCACGACCCACAGAGGCACGTGCCACTTGTAGATCATCAGACCGGAGACAACGGCAAGGCAGATGAACAGCGTCGAAACAAATGCGACGACAGGATCAGCCGCGAACGTTCCGGCAGACATAACAAGGAACACGGCGACGACAAGGATCAGCGTCAGGATCGTGAAGCTCAGGAACAGATACTTACCGGTCTTGCCGATCCACTTCTCAATAACGGTACCGATCGAGTTGCCATCGTGGCGAAGAGAAGCGACGACCGACCCCATATCATGAGGACCGCCAAGGAACGTCGAACCTACGACGCACCACAGGATCGTGGGCAGCCAACCGAAAGCCATACCAGCGGCGATAGGTCCGGTAATAGGGCCAGCGCCGGCGATCGAAGCGAAATGGTGGCCAAGAAGGACCGCAGGGTGAGCGGGAACAAAGTCGATACCGTCTTCGAACTTGATAGCAGGAGTCTCATTCGAGTCGGACAGACCGTAGACGTTCGCCATGAAGCGTCCATAAACCAGATAGCCAACGATGAAAACGACAGCGGAAATACCAAACATCATTGGAAACATCCAACACACCTCCATAAGAGTTTTGCGTGCAAAAGCGACGCATTATTATGTGACCGGTGAAGCCTGCTCCTCCACCGGCAGTCACCTGAGGAAAGAAGAATTAAACAACGCAAAAATGATAATACCGTAACAAACTATTGTCAATGATTTTCTGCATTATCTTTTGAGTGGCGAAGCGCATATTGATGCGCCGCATCAATCAAATGTCCCAAATCTGCGATCTGCTTTGGACGAGAAGCTAGCGGCGCGTATTTGTAGACCTCTACAAAGCCCCTAAATCCTAGACAGATCGAACGATTCTTATAGGATGTCTCGCCGTTTTTTTGAATAAAAACAAAGCGCTGGAGCATCAAATTCTTCTCTGGCTTGGCGCTTTTAAATATTCTATCAATATCGGCATCTTCATAACTCCAAACGATGTAATCATCAGCAACATATCGCCCTACTTCGCCCAAGAGTCCTGCTTTGATGAAGTCTGCCCTTCGATAAAGCCCTGAAGCAGTGCCATCATGCCAAGGAAGAAAACGCCATTCATCCCAGTAGATCTGAGCATTATAAAGATAAGACATGTCAATCATTCTTGAACCCTCCATCGTCCCTGAGCTACTCAAAACAAACGTTAGTATTATTTTAATGCAGGATGTTTATTTATAGAATATTATCACAGAACTACACAAAAGTACACTACGATTTTAATGGAAATAAAAACGCCGCCTCAAACGAGGCGGCAGAATCATCATGGTGGGTAATACAGGGTTCGAACCTGTGACCTCTTCCGTGTGAAGGAAGCGCTCTTCCACTGAGCTAATCACCCAAATGGAGCCGGTGTCCAGATTCGGACTGGAGACCTGCGCATTACGAGTGCGCTGCTCTACCAACTGAGCTACACCGGCAATATAATGGCGGTCCCACTGAGATTCGAACTCAGGTGCTCGCCTTGAAAGGGCGATGTCCTAGGCCACTAGACTATGGGACCGCATACGATGGTGGGTCGTGAGGGGGTCGAACCCTCGACCCACGGATTAAAAGTCCGTTGCTCTGCCAACTGAGCTAACGACCCGCGAACGAAGGGTATTATAAACGGCGTATTCTTCGTTGTCAATCCCTGAGGAGACGGATCGACAAAGTCGAAATATTCTGTAAGTTACGCCACACTTCCAGAATTACCCACTATGCCGTTGTTCTTGAGTGCACAGGGCATTATCGCATTCATATCTAATAATGTGCGAATTAAACCATTCAAGTCCAGGATGTCCATGTAAGCTCAGAAAGGCAGCTGTCTGGAGGTGAAGGCATTTAGCCGTCGGTCTTTTTCCCCTTCTGATTCCACCAATGCCAGACTGGGCTATAACGAGCCAAATCTTTGGGTGGTAAAGCTTTAACACTTTTTTTTCACATTCACTCAAGAGAGTCTGCCGCATGCGTGCATAGGTCAGATTATATACGTTATAGGACACGTCTCGTTCAGCCAGATAATTTTCCAAATCTTTCACCCCACCCTGTGATTCAATCATTCCACAGATATAAGTGAGATAAGGACAGGTCAGCCAAAACAACGTTGGGAAAGGACGATTCATACAAAATGGATGACAGACAACGACTTGCGGATAACCAAACCGACAACGGCACGAAACACCTCTGACAAGACGATCATCAAAAACGTGTTTATCCATCTGCCTTTGTACAATAATCCGGTCCCTAAACGAAAACGCCGAGAGATTCACGCGAATCTCTCGGCCAAAATTAATAGCACGCATGTTTAAGGACGCGCGCCTTTACGACGCGGCGGCCGCCCGCTCTTCCCGTTTTTGGCATTCATAAGCATTGAATTTTTCTCTTCGCTGAGTTTCATAAAACTCGAGAGTTTTTTTTCAAAGTCGTCACTGTTTCCACTAACGGATGGTGCTGTGGATGCAGCAGGCATAAACCTTGGAGCTCTCTGCACAGGAAGTGCTGGCGGTTCCTCAAGAGCCTTCAGCGAAAGGTCGATACGGCCGCGTTCGTCGATCTTGACAATCTTCGCCTTGATTTCCTGCTGAGGCTGTAAAACGGCGTCAACACTCTTTATAAACCTGTGGGAAAGCTGGGAAATGTGGATCATTGCCTTCTGGCCGTTTTGCAGACGTACGAAGGCACCATAGGGCATGATCTGTTCCACAACTCCGGTTACGATGTCACCAGTTGCCAAATCGGGCATAATTGAGCATCCTTTATGTTCGGGTATTATGTATATTTACAGCTGATTGAGAGCCTGAATCTTGGAGACCATAACGTAGATTCGTCCGCTGCCGAGAGAGGAACGTAATTCGCCGGCAATCCAAACTGGAGCGCCTTCTTCCTGTTTGGCAATCCACTCCTGAATAGCGGGATCAAAAACACGCATACGCAAATAATCGACACGGTCACAACCGTCGGTATCAGCGTACTGACGCTTCAAAGAAAACTCGAAATACTTGCCCAGACGGCTCTCTCCGTAGCTCTCACCCTTCAAAAAATGAATCACACCGGAAAGATAGACGTCGTTCACTAACTTGCTCATGTTAATCTCCTCCATATCAAAAGTTTTATTGACGTTATTATAAACTATTTTCCTGTCAACCGCTACTGTCAAACGTGACGTTTCACAGCACGCTGCAGGTTGTAACTGACACGTTCAGAAAATTGACCGCGGTACTTATTGACCAGTGCAACGTAATGTGTTGCCTGAGAGCCGAGATACCGCCGCAAAGCTTTGGTAACGTCTCCTTTGCAGTTTATCATGTACTGCGAAAAGAGCCAAGTCCCCACCATAATATTGTTGCGGGGTTCCATAAGGACTTTTTCACTTTGGATATGCGGAAATAACGATCCTATCGTCTTTTTATGCAGCTGCCAGTATACTTGCATCAGCCCCACTGCATATTTCGAGCGTGCAGTAGCTTTTGCCGTTGATTCTTTAATGATAATTCCCGTTATTAGAGCTGGATCAATCGAATAGCGATGTGACGCTTCCATGACGAATCTGGCATACTCTTTTGCCTTTTCCTCGCTCAGATTGCGATTATAATAGCGAAAAATATATGCGGCAGCATCCATTTTTGCAGAACTCAGCCTGACGTTGCGCTGAACTTCGCGAATCCTTTTTTGCTGCGTCAATGGTGCGGCAGATACCGCACCTGCAAGAATCATCAGAGTAGCACTAACGAGAAATATCAATGTTCCTCTGAATAATTGGCGTGTCAACTTCATAAACGAAACGACCTCCGCAAATGTGAAATAAACGCGTGTATTTTATCTCAAAACGCGTCAGCTTTCCAGAGCCAATTTTCAGGGGACAGGATAATTCCGTTTTAATCCTTGCAAATACTATTCGTAGCGCTTAAAACGGGTATCAAGTTCTTCGACAAACAAAGGACTGAGGACTTTGATAAAAGTTCCCTTCATGCCTAAGCTACGGCTTTCAATGATTCCGGCGCTTTCCAGTTTGCGCAACGCGTTGACGATGACACTTCGCGTCACCCCCACCTGATCCGCTATCTTACTGGCGATCACAACGCCTTCACATTCAGACTCATCTCGGTGAAATACGCCAGACTTTTCATCTGAGAGTTCTTTGAGCTTGGAAATGATGTGAGTGACAGCGTCAATTTCAGAATACGAAAGAGCTTTCATCGCCATATTCACGACGAGACGTTCACGAGCCAATTCCTCGATCTGACGCGAACGGTCATGCAAAATCTCAAGACCGACCAGCGTCGCCAGATATTCGGCGAGAACCAGATCACGCGTTGCAAAATCACTGGCCAGTCTTGCCAGCACTAACGTGCCAAGGCGTTCTGAAGCTCCATAGATCGGCACATAAAGCGCCGTTTTCTCGCTTTCGTCGCCCTCCTTATCGTCAAATAAATGACCGTCAGTACGGCTCAGGACTGTTTCTCGCTGCTGTGCCAAACGCTCTACGAATGTTTCAGGCATATACCCCTGCTCAATAAACGTCGCAATTTCTTCGCTGTGATATTCACCGTACCAAGCATAGCCGAGAATCTGTCCTTCGTCGTTAAGCACATACACATTCGCTGTCGAAAATTCACAGAGGATCCGGGCTAATTTGTTATAGTCAGGACGGGTCCCGTCACGGCGCCCTTGCATTGCTTTGCTGACCTGCCGCGTTTTGTCAAGGAGATCCTGCATTTCCGGGGTGTCGCTCGACGTCAGACTCGTATGAAGTCCGCTTTTCAAAAAACTTCTTTTCACTCCGCATTCTCCCTTCGGTCCAGATTAGTTCAGAGCAAATAATGTCGCAGATCTCGGTCTTCTACCAAAGATTCAAGACGCGTATCGACAAATGCTTTATCAATCTCAAAGGTCGTACCTGTTTGTTCAGGCGCATTATAGCTGATATCCTCAAGAAGCTGTTCCATAATCGTATGCAGCCGGCGCGCACCGATATTCTCCATTTCAAGATTCATTTTCTCCGCCATCAGAGCAATTTGCTCTATAGCGCTCTCTTGAAAATGAAGTGTAACGTTCTCAGTGCCTAAAAGCGCTTCCGATTGGCGAATCAAACTATGTTCCGGTTCAGTTAGAATTCTTTTTAACTCTTCTTTTCCAAGTGGCTGTAACTCTACTCGAATCGGCAAACGCCCCTGAAGCTCGGGGACCAGATCGGAAGGTTTAGTCTCATGAAAGGCACCAGCAGCTATGAAAAAGATGTGGTCGGTTTTGACCTGACCGTATTTAGTACTGACTGAGCACCCCTCCACGATCGGAAGAAGGTCACGCTGCACACCGTCCCTGCTCACATCGGGACCGCCAGAACGGCCTCGGGAAACGATTTTATCAATTTCATCGATAAAGACAATGCCTTCCTGCTGGGCCTTTTCAAGAGCCTCCCGCGTCGCTGCCTCCATATCGACCAGTTTTTCTGCCTCTTCTGACTGGAGCACGCGTAGCGCCTCCCGGACTTTCATGCGGCGCTTTGCTGTTTTCTTCGGCATCATGCCGCCGAGCATTTCCGAAAGATTAATGCCGACGCCGGAGATCTCGCCGTTTCCAAAGGCAGTAATCGGGCTGCTGTTTTCCTGAACATCGATTTCCACTTCACGTTCATCAAGCTTGCCCGCGAGGAGCATATTCATCATTCGCTCGCGCGTGCTAGCACGAACGCCCTGATCCTGAGAAGGTGGCTCCTCGTCTACAGTTGAAGCCTTCTCTTCGTTTTTCAGGTAACTCAGCAACGTGGGGATCCCCCCTGAAGAAGTATTTTTTTTGACCGGAAGCAGAAAATCGACAAGCCGTTCGCGAGCATGTTCCAGAGCAGGCTCCTGGACCTCTTCCAACATTCTTTTCTTCACCATCTGGACAGAGCTCTCAACCAAATCGCGAATCATCGATTCAACATCACGGCCGACATAACCGACTTCAGTGAATTTCGTCGCTTCAACTTTGACAAAAGGCGCGCTCACAAGTTCAGCCAGTCGTCGGGCGATCTCTGTTTTACCGACGCCCGTGGGACCAACCATAAGGATGTTTTTAGGGGCGATCTCCTTTGCAAGCTTAGGAGGGAGCTTCAAACGCCTGACACGGTTTCGCAAAGCGATGGCCACAGCGCGTTTCGCCTTGTCCTGCCCGACGATGTAACGGTCCAGATACTGAACGACCGCAGACGGAACAAGATTCTTCATTTTTTCTGAAATCATTTCTTAGATGACCTCGATCGTTAAAACATTATCTGTATAAATGCAGATCTCCGACGCAATCAGAAGTGATCTGCGGACAATCTCCTGTGCGTCCAGTTCGGAAACATCCATATATGCGCGTGCTGCAGCCAGAGCAAAACCGGAACCGGAACCTATAGAAGCAACATTATTCTCCGGCTCAATCACGTCGCCGACGCCGCTCAGAAGAAACATATGTTCTTTATCGGCGACAAGGAGCATCGCCTCCAGCTTCTGCAGCATTCGATCGGTACGCCAGGTCTTCGCCAGTTCAAACGCAGCACGCATTAAATTACCGCTGTACTCGGACAATTTCTTCTCAAACAGTTCAAGTAGCGTCATTGCGTCAGCCGTCGCGCCGGCAAAACCGGCAATGACAGTCCCATTGTACAGTTTTCGCACCTTGCGGGTTCCCGATTTAATGATCTGGTTACCCAGCGTCATTTGGCCGTCGCCGCCCATAGCGACCTGACCGTCTTTTCTGACGCAGACAATCGTCGTACCATGGAACGTATAATCCTGGATCATTGTTTATCCTCCTCCCCCGTTCGCGGATGTGCAGCCATATAGCTTTCGCGAAGATGACCGGGAGTGATTTTTAAATATTTCTGCGTTGTCAGTAAACTTTCATGCCCCAGAAGATCCTGCAGCACATTAAGTGAAGCACCGCCTTCAAGCATATGCGTCGCAAAACTGTGCCGGACGGAATGAGGCGTCACACCGTCAAGTCCAGCATTCAAAGCCGCCTGAACAACAAGCCGGTGAACTGTCCTTACAGTGATGCTCTCATTGTCTTTCCCAGCTCCGGGAAAGACAAAAACTGATCCCGGCGGACAGAGTTCCCGCCATCTGCAAAGCGCCTCCCTGGCATAGCGTCCAAAAGGAACAAGTCGTTCTTTATCACCCTTGCCGAGGACTTTCAGCCAACGTTCTTCAAGGTCAACATCTTCCCATCTGAGAGAGACAAGTTCTGCAACGCGAAGGCCACAACCGTAGAGCACTTCAAGAATCGTGCCGTTTCTCTGACAGGGGGGGATCTTCCATGCCTCATCGATCAGGCGTTCCATCGCTTCCCGAGAGAGCGCGCGTGGAAGCCGCTCAGGGATTCGCGGACTACGAACGGCTGCCGCCGGATCCGAGCTGATGAGCCTTCGTTCCAAAAGATAAAGTTCAAAAGTCTTGATCGAAGACAACTTGCGCGCTATCGAAGAGCTGGCATAACCAAAGCCAGAAAGCGAACGTAGGTAGGCGCGAATCGCCGGCGTTGTGACCGTCAACGCATCAAGTCCCTGCGCCTCGATAAAATCTGCATACTGCGTCAAATCGACCGAATAATTGACGACCGTGTTTTCAGAGCTGCTTTTATTATTTCTCAGGTAAGCCAGGAAAGAATCCAACAAACTGTTGAATGACGTATCAGACACGAGATTAAATACGCCCCCGTTTCAAGATTTCGTACTATTCCCACTTCCATAATAATAGCACAGAATTCTGAAAAAATCATCTTTTTACAGAGAATCTGCAGGCCGTTCAAGTTCGTCGTTCGTTACGAGTTTTGAATCAAAAAGTCTCAGCGCAACTAAAGGGGAAACAACTCAGATTCGCGCGCTCTGAACTGCCTAAATGCCTCACGTCCACGAGACAAAATTTTCTCGTTGCGTTCTTTTCGGCTTTTGATTTTCTCCTGCAATGGCGGAAAAATGCCCATGTTTGCGTTCGTCGGGCTGAATTTCGGATTTGTCGTGTCACAGAGTCTGTGAAGCAAAGCACCGATTGCCGTTTCCTGGGGCCATGCGGGAAGACTTTTACCGTTCAACAAGGAAGCTAGATTCAGCGCAGCAACCGCCCCCATCGCCGTGCTTTCAACGTAGCCTTCTACGCCTGTAATCTGCCCGGCAAGAAAAAGCGACTCGCAGCCCTTCGGTCGCAAATATCCGTCAAGACAGCGGGGCGCATCGACATAAATATTGCGGTGCATCACACCCATGCGTACAAATTCGGCATTTTCCAATCCGGGGATCAGACGAAAAACTCTTCTTTGCTCATTCCAGCGCAAGTTCGTCTGAAACCCGACAATATTGTACAAAGTTCCTTCACTGTTATCCTGACGGATCTGTACGACAGCATAAGGACGCTTGCCCGTACGTGGATCGTTCAATCCGACAGGACGCAGTGGTCCAAAGCGAAGCGTATCTCGGCCACGGGAAGCTATGACTTCAACAGGCATGCACCCTTCAAAATACTTAGCGTCGCCCTCAAACTCATGAAGCGGAGCCCGCTCCGCAGAGATCAGCGCTTCATAAAATCGGTCATACTGTTCAGCGTCCATCGGACAGTTGACGTAATCGCCGCCCTCTGCTTCTGCATAACGGTCCTTACGATAAGCGATTTCCATGTTGACAGAATCAAGCTCAATGACAGGGGCGACCGCGTCATAAAAATAAAGGTAACTCCCGCCCAGTTTCTTTTGCAGTTCCGCGGACAGCAACGGCGAAGTCAGCGGTCCACTGGCAACTATACACGGTTCTTCAGGCAAAAACGTCTGTTCTTGACGCTCAAGAGTAAAATTAGGATGACTCTGCAAGGCATCCGTGATGAACTGTGAAAATCCCTCGCGATCGACAGCCAGGGCTTTACCTGCAGGCACAGAACAAGTCATAGCGGCTTTCATAATCAGACTGTCAAGTGAGCGCAATTCTTCTTTCAATAGACCTGCGGCGGAATCCGGCGCATCTGAACCGAGCGAATTGCTGCAGACGAGTTCACCAAGTTTGTCAGTCTGATGCGCCGGGCTTTTGACGATAGGACGCATTTCCAGCATGCGGACAGAGAATCCCCTTTTCAGAAGCTGCCATGCGGCTTCCGAGCCGGCAAGACCGCCGCCGATGATTTTGATTTCTTCCACTAGGATTCCCCCTTGTGACCACATTTGGTACAAACAGGCGTTCGGGAGCGTCCGACATACTCCATTAAGCCGCCGCAGACAGGGCATTTATGAAGCGCCGGTTTATTCCAAGAAACAAAGTCACAGTCGGGGTAACGAGAGCAACCATAAAAAGCGCGCCCTTTTTTAGTCTTGCGCTGTATGACTTCGCCGCCGTGCTCGGTGCCGCATTTTGGACAGGGAACACCGATTTTTTTCTGAACGGGCTGAATATAATGACACTCTGGGAAACCAGAGCAGCCTATGAAATCACCGAATCTGCCGTGTTTTTTAACAAGAGGTTTGCCGCATACAGGGCACATCTCACCCGTCAACTCAGGCGGCGGCGGCGGCAAAGCCGGGGCCTTCTCGGCCTCAGCGATAGCTTCGGTAAACGGTTTCCAGAACTGCCGAACGAGCTCGACCCAGTTTATACTTCCAGCTTCAACCTGATCCAGGGATTTTTCCATGGAAGAAGTGAAACCGACGTTGACAATCGGCGACGCTGATTTTCCGTCAAAATGCTCCAGGAGAAAGGCGTTTACCGTGCGTCCTAAATTGCTTGGTCTGAGCTTACGCCCATCTTCTCTGAGAACATAAGAACGATCGTAAAGGGTTTCAACGATTGTTGCATAAGTTGAAGGCCGTCCAATGCCATCGTCTTCAAGAGTTTTGATAAGACTTGATTCTGTATAGCGTGCGGGCGGCTTTGTCTGCTCTTTTTCTGAAGTTACCTTCTCAACGTTCAGCAGCTCGCCTTTTTTAGCCGGCGGGATCATCGTGTCCCTAACGTCAAGATCCCAGACAGCGCCCCAACCGTCGAATCTGACAGAACTCCCCTGGGCTCGCAGTCCATAATCGCCGCACGTGCAGTCAAGCGTCGCGAGATCTACAAGCGCAGGTGACATTTGAGAAGCTACACTGCGTCTCCATATCAGATCGTACAGTTTGAACTGTTCTGACGTCAACGATTCCTTTAACTGTTCTGGCAACAGGGCAAAATTTGTCGGGCGGATCGCCTCATGTGCATCCTGTGCTTTTGCATCAGCCTGGTATACCACGGCTTTCGCAGGCAAATATTTATTTCCCCATGTTGCACGAATAACAGACCTCGCCTGTGAAATCGCTTCTGGCGCCATTCGCAGGCTATCGGTACGCATATATGTGATCAGACCAATAGTTCCATGTCCTGGGATTGAAACGCCCTCAAATAAGCTCTGGGCAATGCCCATCGTTCTCCTGGGAGAAAAGCCCAATTTGCTGGCTGCCAGCTGCTGCAAAGTGCTGGTTTTAAACGGCATGGGCTGTTTGCGTGAATTCTGTTTGGACGAAAAAGATGTGACGGTAAGGGGCTCGTTTTTGAGGACTTTTTCGATTCGTCTGACTTTTGCAAGTGAGTTGATCGCGAGCGTTTTGCCTTCAGAAATAAGACTTACTTCTTTTTCCCTTTCGACATGCAGACGGTAGGTACGGCCGTCATGAGAAGAAGCGTCAACAAAGATATTCCAGTAATCCTGCGGTACGAAATCTTCGATTTCTTTCTCACGTTCGCAGAGTATGGAAAGTGCAACCGACTGCACTCGCCCAGCGGAAAGCCCTCGTTTGATCTTTTTCCACAGCAACGGGCTGAGCGTATAGCCAACGAGACGGTCGAGCACACGACGTGCTTGCTGTGCGTCGACACGGTCCATATCGATAGGACCGGGCGTTTTTACAGCGTTTTTCACCGCGTCGGACGTGATCTCGTGGAAACGAATACGACAATCATCGTGAGGATCAACGCCAAGAAGTTCGGCAACGTGCCAGGCGATTGCCTCTCCCTCTCTGTCAGGGTCAGCCGCCAGAAGAATCTTTTGGGCACTCGAAGCGGCGTTCTGCAGCTCCTTTTTGACAGCCGCCTTGCCTTTTACTAGAATGTATTCAGGCTTAAAATCGTTGTCAATATCAATAGCCATGCGGCTTTTAGGCAGATCGACAATATGCCCTACGCTGGCCTTGACGATATAACGGCTGCCCAGGATTTTTGTCAGAGTTTTGGCTTTCGTCGGCGACTCTACTACGATGAGTGTCTTTCCGGATGCTGACGCTGACTGAGACGCCGTCCTTTTAGCAGTAGTCAGACTTTTTCTTGTTGGTTGCTTTACGCTTCGAGTTGACACAGTTGCTTTTTTAGTAACCGCGATACCTCTGTTTTTAGCCACTGTCGATTTCTTATTTACATCTGTCGCGCTTGTTTTTGTTGTTCTTGCTGTCATTTAATATTCCTCTGCAATTTCAGCTCAGTGCGCCGTGCTGCTCTTCGTCTGCTAAGCCCGATTCCAGGGATTCTTCGCATGGAACCACATCGCCCATGTGGTGGAGCACCATGTCCACCATTTTCCCGTCTGCGGGATACTGCTGCATCCGAGCAATCGTTACGACTTCAGTAATCAGTTCTTCCAACAGTCTTGGCGAAAGCCATTTTTGACTGCGATACTTATAAATCAAAGCCTGAGCATCTACGGTCAGGCTCAACTGTTCTACAGGACTCAAAACTCTTAACACATCGCTCACTTCCTTTTCCGATTATGCAGCAATACTATTTTCAGGTCTCCCTAACATCACGATATGCCTGTTCATCTTCAAAAAAGCATCATTACAGACGTTTAAATCATCGCATTAAGACGGAGACTTTTGATAACTCCGCAATTTTACCGTCAAATTCGTAATTGTCAAATTTTACGGGAAGAATCAGTATCATCAAATTTCCTCATACTTTCTATAAAAAAAGTCGCCCCGAAAGGGGCGACTTTTTAATGCAATCTTAGGCTTTATAGTCGATGCCAGAAATCGTGTCGAGTTTATGAAGGCTGTGAACGGCGTCGATATAGCGGACTGTTCCGCTCTTGGAACGCATGACCATGGAACTAGTGTAAATACGAGCGCCTTCGTAACGAACGCCCTTCAGGAAGTCTCCGTCGGTGATTCCGGTCGCAGCGAAGAACACATCGTCACTGGCAACCAAATCGTTGATCGTAAGAACCTTTTCGAAGTCCATGCCAGCTTCGATACCCTTTTTGAGCTGTTCGTCATCCTTGGCCCACAATTTGCCCTGCATATCGCCGCCCATGGCTTTAATTGCGCAGGCAGTGATAACGGCTTCGGGGGTGCCGCCGATTCCCATCAGCATATCTGCACCGCGTTCAAGTTTACATGTCAGAAGCGCACCGGCAATATCGCCGTCCATGATCATCTTGATACGCGCGCCAGCTTCACGAATTTCAGAAATCAGTTTTTCATGACGGGGACGGTCAAGAACGACGACAGTCACGTCTCCGACCGGCTTATGACGAGTCTGCGCGACGCGTTTGATATTTTCCGCGACGGGAGCGTTAATGTCGATCACGCCCTTACAATCAGGACCGACAACCAGCTTATTCATATAAAACACGGTTTTCGGATTGAACATCGCCCCGCGAGGCGCGACAGCAACGACGCTGATAGCTCCGCTGGCGCCGTAAGCGGTAAGGCGGGTTCCGTCGATAGGATCAACAGCGATATCAACGGCCATATGGCCGCCAGTGCCAAGGTGTTCGCCATTGAAGAGCATCGGCGCTTCGTCCTTCTCTCCCTCTCCGATCACAACAACGCCATCCATGTCAACGGTATTGAGCATGTAACGCATTGCGTTGACGGCAGCGCCGTCCGCGGCATTTTTGTCGCCACGGCCCATCAGACGACCGGCAGCCATCGCCGCAGCTTCCGTACCGCGGCAAAACTCAAGTGCCAAATTACGATCCGGCAAGCGGACATTGCTAAACAGACTCTCCATGTTGAACGACCTCCCAGTGATTTATTTAACAGTTATTACTGAAACCGAGCGAAGATTTCATCGACGAACCTGAAATAGTATTCGTTCGTAAAGAGCTGCGCCAAAGAATCGCGACCAATTTTACCTTTGATAAGCTCGTCAGCGCAAAGAAGGTCGAGGAAATGGCCTTCTCCAGCCCATGTTTTCATAGCATTGCGCTGTACGGCAAGATACGCATCTTCACGTTTCATATTAAACTTTTCGACAAGTTCAAGCAATACCCTTTGACTATAAACGAGTCCGCCGGTAATTTCAAGATTTTCTTTTAGTTTTTTTGGAGAAACATCAAGGTTGCGAACGACCCGATCAAGAGTTCTGATCATGTAGTGGCAGAGGTTAAAACTATCCGGCCAGATGATGCGTTCCGTACTGGAATGGCTGATGTCGCGCTCGTGCCACAACGCAACGTTTTCCTGTGCAACGACAGTATACGACCTAAGCATACGCGCCATACCGCAGATTTTTTCACATTGAATCGGGTTGCGTTTGTGCGGCATCGCGCTTGAACCTTTTTGCTTCTTGCCAAAAGGTTCAAGCGCTTCAAGGACTTCCGTACGCTGCAAATGACGTATTTCGGTCGCAATTCGCTCCATCGCCTCGCCGACGCTGGCAAGAGCAAACATGACAACGGCATGACGGTCTCTCTGGATAATCTGCGTCGAAACCGGATCCGGCTTGAGGCCAAGCTCTTCGCAGACAGATGCTTCGATGTGCGGCGGACAATGCGCATACGTTCCCACGGCACCAGAGATTTTTCCATACGAGATTTCTTCAAGAGCCAGTTCGAGACGTTTACGATCGCGCCCCAGTTGCGAATACCAGTTGAGGATTTTTAGCCCGAATGTGATCGGCTCGGCGTGCACACCGTGGCTTCTTGCGACAGATGGCGTATATTTATATTTCTGGGCCTGCGCCATCACATCTTTCATAAAAACGTCAAGTTCCTTGATGATAATTTCCAATGACTGTTTTAAACGAAGCGCACTTGCCGTATCTTCAACATCGCTGCTGGTCAGTCCCAAATGGATATAGCGTCCCTCCGGGCCTACATGATCAGCCATATTGGTGTCAAACGCGATCATGTCATGCTGAACTTCCGCCTCGATGCGAAGGATCTCGTCTGCGTCAAATCCGCTGCGTTCGTCGATTATTTTCATCGCCTCTGGAGGGATCACACCGTCTTTTGCCCATGCGTGACACACGGCCAATTCAACAATTTCCCAGCTACGGTACTGATTTTCAAGGGACCAGATCTCTTTCATTTCATTGGTTTCATAGCGTGCGATCATCTTACAAACAAACCTCCGTCAATAATTCAATTTTCAGAGAAAAGAGCGCTGATAAAATCTTCCGCGTCAAAGAGTTTTAAGTCCTCCGCGCTCTCGCCAAGCCCCAAATAGCGAATAGGAAGCTTCAGCTTATCAGCTACGGACAGAACTATACCGCCCTTCGCCGTATTATCGTACTTCGCAAGGATCACTCCGGTAAGATTGGCCACTTCGTTGAAGACTTCCGCCTGTCTGTAGGCGTTCTGACCGATGACCGAGTCGAGTACGATGATACTTTCGATATGATCACGGCCGACTTCGCGCTCAGCAATGCGATATATCTTTCCAAGCTCTTCCATAAGATTATGCTTTGATTGCAAACGGCCGGCCGTATCAACAATCAGCACATCAGCGTGTGCTGACTTC